>JACKZZ010003662.1_pt1 | contig 27227 bp, 18 predicted proteins | sample 8027871 | NCBI WGS metagenome assembly JACKZZ01 (sample SAMN15724774, study PRJNA655200) | protist metagenome | isolation source: fluorescence activated cell sorting (FACS) single amplified genomes of... | place: USA: West Boothbay Harbor, Gulf of Maine | collected 2000-07-19 | reverse complement strand
ACAGCGGGATGGAGGAGAAGCTAGCGGAAGTGGAGGAGTTGGAGGTAACCACGAGGGCGAATTTGAGTCAGGTATTGTTGAAACTGGGGGAGTTTAAAGGGTGTGTGGAGCAGTGTGACAAAGTTCTGGAGAAATTTGAGGAAATGCTGGGGGGGCGGGGGGAAAGTATAACGAAACAGTTGAGAGATCAGAAAGAACTTGGCACAGTGTCAGCGGAATCAGCAGGATCATCTGGCGGAGGAATTCCAACGCCAAACGGTGTTTTCCCCCTAAACCCTAAATCCGCGATCTCGAAAAACATAGGTTCGGTGGACCCACAGCTCGCAGAAGTGTTGAAGTCAGCGTCAGATAACGCTGAACAAGATGAAAATCCGCACCACAATTCCGCCTCATCACTGCCTGGCCCAGACGTACCTCCCATGGAAAGGGCGAGAATAGTTGTAAATGCGTTGCTCAAACTCCAATCCAAACACGTTCCCAAAGCTCTCTACCGTAAAGCATCCGCTCTCTACCAAAGGAGACAGCTGAGTGATTTAACCGACGCTTTGGGGGTGATTCGAGTGTTAGTTGAGTTAGAGCCGGACAACAAGGCGGCGATAGTGCTCATGAGAGACATAACTAAGGAGAAGAATATCGCCGTGAAGAAGGAGAAGAAAGTTTGTGGGAGTATTTTCCAAGGGACGGCGAGTTCAGGGTCACGAGGAGTCGGAGCGGAAGACGCCACATCTGAACGAGTGGAGTTAGTTACGGATGAAGCCTCCAACGCCGGCTACCGTAGGATCGTCAAAAGAGAGTAGTACAAGAAATCCTCCCTCCTTTACAAAGCCCTAACAAGACCCGCCTGGAAGGCCTCCCAGCAATTAAAGGTGATGTGGCTCACCCGGAACGTAGCTGATAAATTACTTCTTCCACAAGAATCATTGGAGGAAGTAAACAGGATCCAAGGCCTACTGGAAGAGGATGACGGTGCCTCCGAGCCTTCAGACGATGAAGAGATGAAATCGATCGAACGAGAAGCCAAGAGTAGAACCGCCGACCTAGAGGGCCGTGAGTTTAACGCAGCCAATCCTCACCCCGATTCTTTGCTGGGCCAGAAGAAGATGGCGATGAGCGAATTGAAATCAGCAGTCGCCTGGCTGGAGCGAGTAGACGGGATGAGCAGGTGGTTTGCTGATCTGCCGGAGATGTTGATGAGCATGCCAGAACGGGGCGTCGAGGGGATGAAGAGAGTTAGCCGGAAGATTGTTGAGGGAGCGTGTAAGAAGAGAGAGAGGGGCGGGGGAAAGGAGGAATAAGGGGTGTGAAGGTGGTGTGATGATTTACTACGTGTTGTTTCTAAACTGATATGGAATGTGTGAAGGGAGTTGTTTAGGTAACTCACGAAAGACGTAGATTCATTGAGAAAGCTCTACCACTACGCGAATCTCGTTATGAGAAGTGCGCAAAAACTCATTTAAGGTCCCTGCAGACAGTTTACTATCGGTACTGTCATCGGTCTAGCGATTTATATCCAAGTCCTCAATTTAGGAACGAGGGTAGTGCGCAGCGCGCTGCTTAACAATCTTATTCTCGATTGATCTGATGTAAATGCAGTGTTCTCCGGTTGCACTATGAGTTTCTAGTGAGTCGTCAAAAGGATAAAAGAGTGCCCGCGTAGCAGCTGTAGTACTACTACTAAGGAATTCAAATTGAAATTCGACTTCAACACCCCAAGTTTGTACCTTCACCCCATAATGGTACTAGCATACATCGATTGAAACCTAATGGCCGTCACCCCAGTCTAAATACGTCGAGCCTGCGAGATACGCATGGTAAACGTGTATAGGCGAGCTTGTTGTAGACCAATGTTGAGAGATTCACTGGAAAAAATGTACTAGAGAAAGCTTGGAATCCGAATTTAGTAATGTAGTCTAAGTTTAGTAGGGGCAATGCTGCCCAAACGTGACACTGTGACTGAAGTTCGTCTCCATTCAGATTTTTAAGGATGAAATTCGGTGCCACCCTTCTCCGATCCAGAATCCCCGAGTGGGCGCACGCGTACATTGACTTCAATCGGGCGAAAAAACTCCTTTCAGAGTGCATTTCAAAGTACCTCGCCGACGTCAAGAAGCGGAAGGATACACAGGAGAAGGGGGAAGATGGGGGAAAAGAGGTAGGTAAGGAGGTAGGTAAGGAGAAATCAGAAAAACCTGATAAAGATGGAACCGCCACTGCTCCGGGCTCTGCCGCCGTTTCGTTTTCCGCCATTAGTAATAGGGATGGGGGGAATTTTAAAGACCATAGTACCAGTGGAAGGTCGGACAACAACACAACTCACACGAGTGGGTGAGATGTTTCAGCGAGGAATTCTTATGCTCAGCCTCATGGTCCTGGGATAGGAATAGTCGAATCTGAAGGGCCAGACAGCGATGGGAGTAATACTAACGCGTTTGGTGCGGGTTCAAAATTCAATACAAGTAATGCTGCCGGGGTAGGACCAGGTCAACACCCTGGTAACCTCTCGGGTAATAATTTGGCAGCCGCAGCAGCAGACGCTCTTTCCTTTAACCACCTGCTGATTCAGGATAAAAACAAGCAGCAACTCAACTTTAGCAACTAGTACTTAAACTTCCACAACGTCGGGCTGTACAACCAATCTACGCTGTCACATAGGCAGAGGGATCGAGACAAGGCCTAGTAAAGCGGTGACCGTGATTACGAATACGATAGCGACGCCGGAAGTGACATGATCCAACTGGGTGGCGATGGCAACAACAAAGAGCTTCAGGGCTTGAATATGTAAAATTTTGGGAGTGGAGGCGCTCTGGGAGTTGGGTTGGAGATGTTAGGTCTAGCCGATGTGATCAGGGCAGGCAGAGAGTCGGAGCAGCTAATGTTGGAGAGCTAAATGCAGGTAGAGTAGTACTAGGGGGGTGGTGACCGTGTTGAACTTGACTTCTAAGAGGGTACAGACTCGATTACCTTCTCTCACTCGAAAGAGAACAGTATCTCTGGTATCGGGAGTTTGGTGAATAGCCGGGATCAGAGCAAGCTGTAGAATCAACTCATAGTAGGCAGTGTAGGTTCAACTTTCTAAGGTGCCAATGGTACTGCTGGCGGACCTGGTTCACCAATAATCCCCCCACGAGAAGCTCCTACGGGCAGTATCGATACAGTTGATCAGTTATCCTTATTAAACGAAACCGACTAACTAGCTGTAGCGCGCTCTCCTTCTCAAATCTATTCCTAAATAGAAGCGCGAGAAAGACTCCCTTCTCTCGCTGATGCTCTCCTCGCGAGAGAAGAGTAGATTCTCCTGTCTTTCCTCGAGCCCTTCTATTCCTTCCTGCAAAGAGAAGTGGAGAAAGTTGAGCAACATTACGTTGAGAACTGTCGGTTACTGAAGTCTTTTCTGCACGAACTCGAGGAATAACACAAGAAAGCGTTGTAGGGCGGAGGAAGCAAACAGGTTGCAATATAAATGTCACCACCGGCACCGCAAAAGCCCCTGTCTAAACAACCGACGATGGAATAGGTGGGTGCTAACAGTAACAAGAGGTTGAACTAGAATCTAAACAAAATAGCGCCCGGTGTAGAACCTGGAATTGGGCCTGCAGCCAGTTCAAGTTCCAACAAGAATCAGATTGTTACAAGTTCAGCGCCCCCAACAGCGCTAGTAGTAGTGAACACATCCGCAACTACAGCTGCATCAGATTCTCCAAACAAACCTGAAAAGCCCCCTAAGGATTCTGCTGCAAAGGCTGCAAAAAAAGCAAAGAAGGATAAGGATAAGGATAGGGATCGTAAATTCGTAGATAAAACCCATTCTGAGGGCCCCAATTCTTACTAGTCTAAGTCAACCCATGGCGGTGATTCACCAGATGGAGGGGCCGGGCATGGTCATCACAGTTCACACGACACTCATGGTCATCACCCTCCATAATCTCCCCATCGTTCCTCCCACCACCGCCGGCTAGAAAGGGAGAACAACGACCGGCACCTCGCCTCGGCTCTAGCCCAGGTCGAAAAGTTAGAGGGTTTCTGCAAACTTAACTTCTCTGCTTACCGCAAAATTATCAAGAAGCACGACAAACGCACTGGTTTAGACTTGATGGAACCGTTTCTCGCAGCGCTGGTGGAACACTTTACGTTCGTAAGACATAGCTCGAAGGGAAACCCGGAAGCAGAAGTGAATGCGGAGACGGGGGAAATAGGAGGAAGGGGAGACTTAGAGATTTTACGGGAGCGCATCGAAAAAGACGCGGGGGAGATGGGGAGTTTGTAGGTAAGACTTATAGGTTGCACTATGATCATTGATCATTGATTATTAATATTGGCCTGGGGTTGTATGTTAACGGGGTTGTATGTTAACTGTGTTTGGGAAATAGTAGACCCTTTGAGTGAGGCCCAGGGTGTTGGAAAGTAAGAGAAGATAGACCGAGTTCGCCGGTAAGACTTAGAGTTCTAACAGCTGTAGTAGCTGTTGCTGTAGTAAGAGCATTGTAGTTGCTGCTGTGGTGACCATGACGATGTTAACAAAAAAAACCCGTAAGAAGATGGCACTATATGAGTTGACGATGCGTAAGCACATAGTAAAGTAGTATGAGTAACCGTATGATAATGTTGTCATTGAGGCACTCAGAGTCGTTGAGAATGAATTTTACACCGTATGAGAAGAGTTCAAAGCGTTGATGAATCGTGGTGAACGTGGTCCTGATGAAGACTTCTGGTACTATGGTTGTTCTAATGTGGTATTTGAAAAACTTCGTCTGTATCATGACTCTGAGCTCTCTACTTGTTTTGAAGACTCCATCGTTGCTAGCAGTATCACATCGTAATCCAAAGATGTAACTCGTTTGACATTGAGGTTTTCGTTCAGCAAGATATCTCTCTGAAGCTGTGGGAACTGCGAAAAAACTCGTCGTAACATTGATGAATCGTGGTCTGATAGAGCCTGGCGAAAGCAAGAATTACTTCTTCAAAACAACCATTTTTTCAACGCAACCTATTCTTCCAAACCATAAAACTGAAAGAATGAAAATCAAGCCAAGACGCTTGATCCCCAATCGGGGGAGAAGCACGCAACAGTAGAATCAGACTCAGACATGGCTCTGAGCACAATAAAGTCATGTAACATCTGTTGCTGACAGTTAGGCCATGTGTTTCTTCACACAGGCATCGCATGTACGTCATGCCAATTCACCCAAGGAAGGTGAATCAAGATTCTACCAGAAGACGAATAAGTCTTAGTCAGCGTGCAGATAAAGAATCGAACGCCACGATATCGAAGTAGTAGAAAGGTTGTCAGAACATCTCCAATCTAAAATCTATTTTCCAATCAACGAAACTCTTCTTTCATGACCTATTAGCAACGAGCAAGATGTGTCTTCTCAACACGGATGCAGCAGACGAGGGAATAGGCGAGGTGCGATACTATAAAGATACCGATATGCATATGGTCATCGCGCACGAACCAAGGCGTAGAATCCAGATCCTTGCAGAAATCCAAACAGTCTGTAACCTTGTGATACAACCGTGATCGCAGTCACTCTACGTGCAATGTTTTTTTCGCGAATCTAATCCATCACTGTTTCTTCTCTTTAAACGTGGAATCACGTGCGTTAATTGAAGATGAAATCTAATACTGTGTGAAACTCTCAACGTTCGTTCTGATCATGATATCTTTACGTTTTAGGAGGGAAAAGCGTACCACGACGTGTAAACGAATTTGTCCCGTGAAACACCATCTGTTTCTGCTCAAAACCCAGGTCTATTGTCATTAGGATCTAAAACTTGTTAGTTTGTCAAATAAAAATCCGTCAATCCGTTATTTTAAAATCTGTGTTAGACTTACTAATACCGAAAAACCATGTTATCTTTCCAATCTAGAACTCTTTTCTCGCTCTTCATCTTATATCCTCTAGCGCGTTTCCTCGAGTTAGTACCTGTTTCTTGTGCTATCCAGCTCAATGCCTTCAGTCGAGCTCCTCGAGGTTCAGCTTGGCCAGGACGGTCTCAGTCGTTGCCAAGTGGTTCACGTCGCTCGGGGAGTGCAGGCGGCCGTGGAATCAGACAGACTTCACAGCAGGGTCAGCAGCAGTCTCCAGCCAATAGAAGCCTTGGACCAGGCAGATACTCAATGCCCTCAGGGGGAAGTCAAAGACACGTTTCTGCGTCGGTTGCTGCAGCAGGTGCGACTGGATCACGTCCAACGTCAGTTTCACCGACCGGTGGTAGTAGTAGTGTCACAGGTGTAAATAGTTACCGGTTCCAGGATGTCCCACTATCGAGAGATAGTAGACGAGAAAACAGTATTACTGATGTCCGTCGAGGCTCGGTGCCAAGGCCGTTGCCGATTCGGTCTCAAAGTAGCGGTGGTCTGAGTGCCCGAGACTTGAGGGAATTAGACCTCACACAACGTTATCCACATGGATTAGACCTCACACAGCGTTTTCCACATGGTGTGGATACGACAGTCGCTTTAGACCTCACACAACGTTTTCCACATGGTGTGGGTGCGACAGCTGTTGCCTCTGTTCCTGCAGATGATGGAAGTCACAGCATAAGTCCAAGCGGCAGGGGATCGTTCAACGGCGACGTTACGCTCCATCCCGATGAGCTGCGTCGTATGGGTCGGGAAAGCTCTCTAAATGCGACCCAATATTTCCAAGGCAGAGATCAGGGAGAGGTTTCACCAGGTCCAACATCTCCGGCGCCACCACAGGCATCAGAGAAATCGGAAGACGGGTATGTTAGACCGAGGGCGTCGGGGCAGGGAGAAGATGCTGCTGCAGCAGCAGGGGGTAGAACGAACAGTCTAAGAGGGGCTACCACGCGAGACAGGTCCACCAGCAGCCGGCGAAATATCAGTGGACGCAGCGTCTCAGCTGGGTCAAGTCACTCAGTAGTACATGCGCGGCCGCCGCTTCCGGGTCGCTGCGAATCAGCGCCAACAAATAAAGGCATTGCAGCAAGACGACCCGGCTTCCCATACGCAGATTCAGAACTCCGGCTGGATAGTGTGTCGCCTACTAGTGCAATGTCAACGGCTAGTGGCTCTGACAGTCGAGCTGGAAGCGCGGCGGGCTCTAGTCGGGATCGAGCAGCTAGAGTTAGTCACAGTGTTAGTACACCAGCGGGCGATGTCGGTAGCAGCGTACCAACTACTGCTACAGGCTCAGCAGCTGCCTCTGTAACCCCAAGTCTTAGCTCGGCCCCAGCTACTTACCGTAGCAGTGGAGTTGTGCAATGCCAACAGTCTCGTGAGCAAGTCAGAGTACCTGACGAATGGTTCATCGAACTTGATTCAAACTCTGCTAGTAATCTCAGTCAAAGACGCGGTTTGTTTCAAGCGAGTTACTTTCTTCTGTCGTATCTGAAACGATGCTACGCTGTGGTGTTAGCTCTGTTTGAAGGCAAGTTTTTCCACCGACAAGGCGAAGTATTAGCAGTTTCAGACCAAACCCAAAAACTACCGGTGTCAGCACTACGTGGTCAGTTTGTGGAGACTGTGTCAAAACTGGAAAAATTACGAGCGGTGGTGGTTGCTACTGTTAAGGCGGCCGGTGAAAACTTGATCAACGGTGGACTGAGACTCGATAGGGAGGCCCACAGATTATTTTCCTGGGGAGAAGACGGCCCGACGGATTTGACGCCGCGGGTACCCAATAAGAGTAGTCAATGTTCTAATCAAGCTTCAGATTCTCATGCGTGTAGTAAATTTGTTGCTACAGTAACAGATCTGAGTCTCTCCTCGCTCTACAAGCCAGCTTTTGAGGTTGCACAGAGCTTGTTGCACACCCTGGTTACCCTTTTAAGCGCGAACCGGCAGGATCAGGGGCGATGCGAGGAGTTGATTGGCTGTTTTTTCCCGAGAAGCGAGTTTTTTGAGGAACTGCGGGCTAGTAGTCCAGGTGCGTATTCAGTGCCGCCTTCACTGCCAGATCCTATATCAGTTATAGGAGAAGTTAGCCTTCTCGAGGCTCTGAAACAAAAATCTGAGGTACTGATCCAGGACATCGCCGGCAACTACCAATCGAAACTCCATTACCGAGCGCAAGTCACTGATATGGAGCAATGGAATCGCTTGCACGAAAAGATGCAGGATTCTTTTTGTCTGTCAAGTACCGAAAGTCTTTCGGTTAAAGGATTGTGTAGAGACAGGAATCAGATGGCACTTCAGAAGGATTCAGAACTCGCGCCAGGCTTGACAGCGAGTTGTCTAAGTAGTCTTAGATGCTCTCCCTTCCTTCATCTCTTCAGTATCCTGGCTGAGCCGTATGAGATCCAGTCCCTATTTTCGCCCTCTGCCCCTGATTCCAACACTGATTCCGGCAGGGCACGGGTTGTGGAAAAGCTAAAACATATAGTTTTGACGGAGTTTCAGAACTGCAACAACGGCGCTGCCAATGGCACTGTTGTCGACGATGGTCTCGCCTCCTATCATCCGATCCTCCGCTTCCTCAGCCAATCGGAAATGATTCTAACATCAGAAAGAACAAGCCGAATCTGGGCCGAACTCTCACCAAAGACTAAGACTAAGTTTAATAAGGTAGATCATCATCATCATCATCATCATCATGACATTGAATTTGATAGGAGGCAAAATTGGGCTGATTTACTAGAAGCGCACCTGTATGATCTGGAGGAAGCTCATAGAGAGCAACGCGAGTTTTCCGCCGTAAACGGATACGGCAGATCCCGAGCCGCGTCGAGAGACTCCAGTTTGGGAGACGGGAACAGTAGTAGTCCTAGGGAGTTGCGGGGCGGGCAGGACGCTTATGCCAATGGTGGGAGAAGAAACCCAAGTAGTCGAAGTGAAAAAAACTACTACCAGTACCAGCGGGACCAAGAGTGCGTCGAATTCAGCAGGATGCGGCTGGCACGGAGTCGGAGTCCAATGGGAGGGGGTGAAGGTACTAGTTCGAGTCGTGGTGCAACAGGGTCACTGGGAACACCAGGTTCAGCGGGTTCAGCAATCTCAGCACCGGAAGTGGTAGTAAGTCCCCTTGGGCCGCCGCCAGTTCTCACATTGCCAACTTTTAAAGATTGTGAATCTGTCGACGTGGTGACAACTGTAGATTCGCCCGCCAATGATTACCCCGATCAGATAGAAGTGAAAGGCGAGATGCTTCCCGTGTACCGAAAAACAGGTCGTCCAGTGAGTCCTTATCCCATAAATGGTAGAAGAAAGAGGAGCGGCGCCGCTGGTGGCAGTGTAACGGGGCGGCGTACTACTAGCGGTAGTTGGAGTGGTCCTGGAGCTAGTCTTAGTCTAGTTTCTAAATCAGGCGCTGTTTCAGGTTCACCTAGTAGTGGTACTGGGATTATCATTGCCGCTGCAGAGCGACAGCCAGGTGACCAGGCGACAAATCCAACCCCAGCATCAGGCCCGAAAAACCCATTAAGCTTTTACCATGCGTTAGCAAATACTAGTAAGAGTGACTGGGCTCACTCTATAGGCGGGTTGATGGGCCTGGGACGCGACTTAAGCGGAAAACTCGATCGCTCAGCGTATATGGCAGAAAGAGAGCTGATGAGAATGATGAAATGAACTTGATAGGGTGTTACTAAGGGCCTGGGTATTTTCAGATAATAGTGAGAGTGAGAGTGAGAGTAAGAGTTTAAGAGTTGTTTTTTCCGCGTATTATATGAACTTGTAGTCTGATTCAAATGAATTTGCTACTGCGCAGCGTGACCGTCAGACAATTTAAAACAGGCAAAGAGTACTATTGGCATTGCAGCGCTGCTATAGTACTGTCTCTGTATTAAGCAGCAATGCAAGTTACCATGATCGGGAAGTCGTTACTATTGTCTTCTTGGCCGCGTTTGTCGATATTTGAATGAGTTTGCGTTGAAAATTACTACGTCCATCATGGTCAATGACCGTCGTCGAGCAGTATACCTTAGTAACTGCTGCTCTGACATATTGACGCTTGATCTGGCGCAGCCTGCTGCTGTACACGAATCTTTTTCGTGATTATCCTGGAGTCACTTCCGCCGGAACACTCCTCGGTCTTCACTGCCTGTACCTGTTCTCCTTTGCCTCTATATGCCTTGTGTCCGTAGAAACAGAAAAAAAAAGACCAGTGACTTATATCGTCGATGAGTCTGCGTTGAAAATTACTACGTCCATTGACCGTCGTCGAGCAGTATACCTTAGTAACTGCTGCTCTGACATGATCATATCGACGCTTAAAAGTCAATATGGCGCAGCCTGCAGCCATACACGAAATTGAATAAAAAAAAAACTGTCGGTGTTCAGTAACGAAGCAAAAGATTCTATGCATTATGATGATTACGTGATCACGCTCTGAATCTAATTTTAAACGTTGAACATCGTGGTCATTATGAAAACGTTTCGTGTTATTTGCCCCGTGGTATTACAGTATTACTCAAGTCTGTCGAAATCTGATTCTGGATCTATGAGTCTTCACTTCGTGTTTGTATTCGCCACGTGTTATTACAGTATTACTCACAGTCTGTCGTTACCTGATTTGAGATGCAATAACAGTATAGTTGTTGTTCCCTCTAAATGCATCGGTTCACCTCCTTCTTCTCAGTCTCAGGAAAGTGTCAATTTCTGTTTAGTCTAGGATAGAGTAACCAAAATTTAGAAAAGAAGTAAGTGACCGTATCGTCTAAGTCTTACCCTTAAAGAGTAGTATACAGTATACAGTCTGACACTGTAAAGAAATAGTCATTGAATCCAACAAAATCATGTTCGGACACCAATCCATGCTCAGATACTTCTGTCTCAATCTGTGCGACCCAGGCGCTCCAGAGTTCATCCTCGACCACTTCAGTCTCAGAAGTGGTGGTGGTCTAGTCTCAGTCTCAGAACTCGAAGGAGCGTCGCATTTCAGTCTCCAAGGAATGCCGGATTTCAGTCTCGGAAATGGCGGGGGAAGCGGGTGTATGGGTCGGATGTTGAGGGGTCGAAAAGGAAAAGCGTCTTCTGATAGTATTGACTCTAAGATTCGTAATGGAGCACCGTCTAACCCTGGTAATTTTAATCCTACTGCTAAGTTAAATGGAGGAGAGTCTTCGTTTATGGAACTAGGACCTTTTACGCCGCGAGACTCGTTAGCTCGTCGAGCTAGGGAAGTAGCTCAGCGGGGTCATAGCGCTCCGCGGCAGTGCTCTCGATGGCAAAAGGCTAACGATCTTTCTTGGAGTGATCTCAGAAAAAGACTAGATCAAGACAGTTCCCGGTTATCTGCTCAAGAAGAGTGGCGACGTTCGAATAACTATAACAGTTACAATGGCAAAGAAAACGTTCCTGCACTGGCGAATCCAGTCTGCGGATTCGAAACTTTGGACCGTCAAACGCTGCAAGATTCGTTAGCTGCTCAAACTAAGAAAGTAGCTCGGGTTTCTAGCGCTCCGTCCTCTCGACCTTCTCGCCCTTTATTGAGTGAAAAATTAGTAGGTCATGAAAATCCAATTTCAAATATGCCATCCGCTAAAGCTAGTACGCCGTTAACTTCTAACTCTTATGCATCCAAAGCGAATTCTTCAGAGTATGGCTCTAGTATTACTAGTAATCAGATTACTAACCAGCCGTCGCTTTCGAATAGTCCTAGATCAATCTTGTTGGATAGGAACTGTTACAGTTACGGTTGCCCGCCTTCACAGTCATATTTTGGATTTGATCCTGATGGGACGGACCGTGAAGCACATCTGATATCCGACGGCGATACGCGTCGGCTCCATTCTTCAATAGACTGTGGTCGAGCAGAACAAAACTGCGATATGGCTAGTGCTCCAGGAATTACTACGCGATATACTGAATTTGCACAAGGTCACTGTCCTCTTTCTACCGCTTCTCTCAGTGTGACGACACCAATGCAATCAACAACGGCATCCTCGTCAGCACCTAGCGCCTTTACTGGAATCGGAGGATATCAAAGCGGGAGGAGCACACCATGTGGTAGTACCACAACTCCGACCGAATTCAATGACTACAAGCATTATAATTATTTCACCTTCCCGAAAGAACCTTGTGCTTCACCTTCCGTCCCAAATGCCGCAGGAGCTTCTCATGTTAGTAATATGAGGAATGTCAGAGATGCTGAAATCATAAGAAAACAGCTAAGCCAAAGGTCATCTGAGCTATTGAAGTGTAGTGACAAAGACGTGGATAGGATCAAAGACTGCGTTCAAAAGCCCGATTATACTAACAGGTTAATGCGTGCGAGAGTAACGCGTTCTCTGAGTCAGGACCGCCGGATCCCGCAGAGAGCCTCAAGTGCAGTAGGGAATTATTACGCATCCTCTTTTTCAGCTAGTACTAGTACCCCAAAACGTTCTAAGACTACTAATGTAACTCGGTTAATTAGCGGCTTTCCTGTAGGTGGGGCCCTGGATTCTCCCTTACCTGATCGTATCAATGATCCTATGACATCTGGATCACAAGCGAGTGCCTATGGTAACCATTACTGTCGTACGGTTACCAGTAGTCTAAGTCGAAGTTGTAGTCGTGCTCGAACCCCCGAGCGTTTAAGTTCAGGGCACCTATCGCACTGCACAACTCCCTCGAGACAAAGTGGCACTGGATCAGTTAAACTTAGTAAGACATCCGACCGACGTGGTCCTCAACTAAACTCGTGTCAAGGTTCAGCTTTCTCGGCTTCAGTGGGCCAGGCAGTGCCATCATCGGCGAAACGTGACCCTGATCCTAATGCCTCGAGGAAAGCTGCTAGTAGTCGTTCCGTCACGCCGGTGGTGGCGCCTGTCGGAGCTCCAAGATTGTCCACTAGGCCTAGCACGAAGTCGCCATCGGCTTCTGCTGCGCGCACGTCTCGCAAATCGTCGGCTTCCCCCTGTAACCCGCTGACTGAGAACATGGATGTGATCCCGCCGGGCTGGCTAGTTTCGATTGCCGGAAAAACAGTTGCTAAAATTGGTGCACTTAGCAGATTCTGGGATTTCTGTAAAGTTGTGCAAGATAAGTTGCGAGAGCAGAAAAGTATGGACTACCGTGATTTAAATGCGATAGACATAGAGAAGTCTATAGAGATGTGCATCAAAGAGGGCGTGAAGCAGGTAACGTCTTTTTACAGTGTAGATGAACGGACCGATGTTAAAGCCCGTATTGACCTATACAAACCGGCTGTAGACGTCGTACACTGGCTTCAGATGTATATGTTTAAGACTAACAGTCAGACACCTTGTCTTCACGAGTTGGTTAAATCATGTTTCTATCTTAAGACTGAAGATCTACACTTAGGCGCCTCTACAGCTGTTCCCTCCGAGACAGATGATGGGGAACGAATTTCAATCTTTTTCCTTCTAAGCTCGATTGTAGACCCGGGCCCAGGGACCCCGGAACCGGATATGAGGTATAAGCGAATACAAGAATATTTGTCAAAGGTAGATGGTATCTTAAACAATGTAGTGACACAGTCAGGATGTTCCACAAGCCAAGTGACTCAGGGCAGCCGCAAGTTAATAGACTCACAAATTTTGGACTCAGAGAAGTTGTTTAAAGAGCTGAATATTGATTATGGTAAATTCAAAAAGGAACGTGCACATCTAATGACAATCGAACGTGACCGTATATATTCAGGTGGTAGAGGTCGTGGCGGCAGCGGATGTTTTTCAATAACACAAGCTAGATCATCATGATGAAATTCCAGCCCATTGTCGACATGTAGGGACTTGAATGAGTGGTGCTACGAAAACTCTAACATGGATGGCAAATACCATTATGAAGAGCTTTGAGGAAAAAGATTGCCTCGAGTTTGGGGGGTGACTACACGGGCAAAAGGTGAGGCGGGTCCATAATAGTAACTGTAAGTGTTAGTAATAGTAATAGTATTATGATTACATGTCAGTTTCCAAAGGTAACTCTAGTTCTGAATCCTGATTCATTTTTCTCTTCTTAGTTTTAAGCAAAAAGTCTCTTATTAATATTGTAGCTGAAGCATAAAGTCCCTTAAAGTTACTGTATTTGTTTTCACATAGTTTAGGACCTTCCTAGTAGTAGTTTTAGTACAGTAACATCGTCTATGTTGGACACAACGACATCCCACGCTCTCATTCGAGGGACGAAGTGGCTGTCTCGATGTCACGGAGCCAATTGGGGGGTTAAGGTTAAGTGGCTGTCTCAATGCCACAGAGCCAATTCGGGTGAGGTTTAACTTACAGCGCGCTTCCGAATGCACCGTCTCTTGCAATGATGGGACGCGTAATGTTTTAGATTTTAAAGCACTACTACTAACTGTTTGAACATCAATTTCAAAGTTTCGGCGCTAGTGAGATGAAGAACGCAGAGCCTTCAGAAGGCGCCGCCTCCACTATAGATATCCCAGGGTGACGTGTTAGACCCCCCTTCTAGTGAAAGAATAATGTTCGTTGACTCTTTCTAGAATCGTCGTGATCAAAGTGAAAGTGCTCATGATTCTAGAAACAGATGGCTCTTCCGTGAAAACTACTGTATGACGTCAATACTAACGTTTCGAGAGTCCGATCGCTATCCACGAAAAGTGTCACGATATCGATCGACGAACATCTAGATATCGCGTATACGTGAAAATATCCACGATTGACTTTCTAATAATACAGAGACCGCTAGGCGGTGATATTAATAGTAAGGGGAACCAACATTACGCTCTCTTGGATTCCTCGCTAGGCGAGTAATGAGAGCGATCAAAAGTTATGTCTTAGTATCGGTACGATATGGATTCGTACAGTATAAGACATGATCCTAGTGAGAAGGCTAGGATTAGACTATGAGTTTTTTAGTCCCACCCACCCAACCCCGTCGTGGAAGCGATAAGGGAAAGGGTATTGATCGACCTTACCTGTAAGGTCCATCCGCTAAAACTTTTTAGGCTATGCTGGAACCCGCAGGCAAGCGGAGACAAGAGGCATGAGGCAGAGTGACAGGTCGCGACTAGTCTGCACCAGCAGAATAGCGGCGTCACTCGGGTAGGTCACAAGACCAACCCCTCTACTCCCTCCTCCCGGCTAGTTATTTTTGTATCCTTCGATGTGCGGGGTTTTATGCCCTGGCATCGCTTCTTTTCTATGTCTAAACTTTTTATCTTGGCCGGACGTCGTGCTCCCTTAGCACATGTTCCTTGATCGAGGGGAGCGCGAGACCGGATGTTACTGGAGATTTAGTGGCTGAGCCACCCTCCTTGTGAGTGTATCAAAGGTAGTATCCAGTCTCGGGCACCCCGAACGACTAAACAAGAACTTGCCGCCGACCAGGGTGAGGGCTGACCACCTAGGTTAGTCTGTAGCCCTGGTTGCGGAGAGGTTCTCCTTCAACCACTATCCTTACACAGGTGCGTGTGTAGGAGGTACTACGTTGTAGCACAGATAGAAAGACGCATCGAGCTACTTTGAGAGTGCTCGTGCGCCCCTAGTTGATACTAGGGCGGATGTGAGAATGACGGATCCGCCTTTGGCAGCTCCCCATTTGTAGTCACGATCACCATCCGGGATAAGTAGAGTCTCCCCTGGATTCCAGGGGAGCGTCGCTTCTGAAGGTTCCGCCTTCTTCATCTTAACCGCCCATCGGGCCAAAGAGGTCTGATATATCAGAGGAAATATATCAGACCTCTTTGGCCCGATGGGCGGTAAAAGTAAGCCATTGAGCCCAGAAAGTCGAAACCGAAAGAGTGTGTTCAGGAAATTCAAATAGTATCGGTTTTAATTTCAGTTTCGTGTTTTTTTCGAAAGATTCGAATAATATCAATCTTGAGGTGATCGTGATCGTGACTGTGTTTGCATCAAAATTAGTACGTGCGTCGAGTACTATTACTATTTTGTGAATTAGTTAAACTTACTACGTGGAAAAGTTTCCGTTCAAATTTCGTATCTTTACCGTGATGGACCTGGTCGAGCAAACTATGGATGGAATCTAAACTATGATTTTACTTGTCAAGCTCGATTGAATTTGTGTGATGTACTTATACCCAAACCCAGTGACCAGTTGCTCAGTCTTCCGAAGTCTAGTATCTCAGTGTTATTAAATTTAAATTTAGATTTGAATTTACAGCTGCAGTAACTGTAACAGTTTTCTCAAGAATCTGAATCAAGTTCTAAATCCTCATATCATTATGTTTTCTCTTGAAGCTGCTTCTTCGCCGCTTTCCTGCTTGTTATCATCGAAGTTCCGTCTCTTGAACTTCGCGTCAGCAGTGCAGTTAAGCTTCCTCTTCAGTACGACTAGTTGCAGCACTGCCAATACTAGTAGTTTCTTAACAAGTTTCGGTTGCAGTTCTCTTTCGGCAGTTTCAGGTATTCAGTTCAAGAAGATTTTTGCACCTCGTAACGGTAGTGCATCTGTTGGTCGTAATCCTTCGGAGCGTAGAATCAGATCTGTTTCTCGTTCGGGACGACAACGATCTGTAAATCCGGATCGGTATCCTTGCCCTCAGTTTTCTGCTGCTCCTCCTTTCTGCCGTCGACCTCACCCGGAGGGTCGGCATCCGTCTCCTAGTTCTTGTAACCTGCGACGGCCTGGTCAACCACAAACAGTAACTGGTTTCTCCCCCGTGACTAGGCATGTGCGAAGGGGAAGTCTGGATTGCGGTAATGTCCGGAATCTGTCACAATTGACAATTCTTCCGTCTAGTCTTAGTTCGAACAAAACGGAGCGCGATGTGCCAAAGGCACACCTTGATCTAACTCGAAGGAAGCAGAACACCTCACCTCAAGCTTCGCCAACACTTCTCCCGTGTGATTTAATGGAGGCGATTGGTGGCACCAACAAAGATAGTACTATTATTGACGATCAAACTCGCAGGTTTCCACGCGGCTTACGAGAACATAAAATCCCTGAAAGCTGGCGTACTAATCTCGTCGACTCTGAGTCTAACGTATCACTGCCAGATATGCGGCCTGGAATTTATCTCCCTAGGCCTAACCCTACCTCCGATACTTGTTCTATTGGTAAAACCGAGCGCAATCTCGGCGAAACTGCGTGTCACCTTCTCAGTTACGCGCGAAGGTGCTACTTGGTGCTGAAGGGGATATTGGAGTTGCTTCAAAAGTTTCCAGCACACTCCATTGAGACTGTACGAGATGGTGCCCAAACCATTCTTACAAATCTAAGAGAGCTGGTAAGATTCTGCTACGCGTCACTCAAGAGAGTGATCGAGCTTCAGGGCCCGAAACTTGTAAGACCTGAGACAGTGTTTCAGACTCGCAACGAATTTTCCGATGCATTTCCCCCTCCGACTCTCGCCACCATGTATCTACCGGCCTTCGTCATCGCTCAAGTGTTTCTCCAGATTTACTATGCTATGCCGTACGATTCCGACAGCGACATTGACTTTGTCAAGGAGCTCACCCAACGCTTCTCCCCCCCTTCAGACCTCTGTGTTGGGTTCGGAAGCGATGAGTCAGACACCAGTCTGCGCGCCGAAGGTAGCTGTGAACGCCTGTTTTCCGAGCGTCCTTATGACCCTAGCGTCTGGATGGATGGCCCAGGGGAATTTATGAACTTGTCAACGTTCAAACAATTTCTAAGCGTGGTTAGTACGAATGACGAGACCAGGAATCCAGGTTTTCGCGGCGGCAAGATTAAAACTTGCGACTTAGGAAGAAAGGCGGTGCAGCTTAGGAAACATGAACATTTGGACCACATATGTCGGACGGAACTGTTAGGGTCTACGGGAAAGCATGGGGAGTGTGCGCAGTTTCTGGAAGAGTTAGGTTCAAGGGTTCCACGTTCAGGGAGATGTCTAGAGGCTCAGACTCAAGAAAGTTCGCTCTCTTGGGATGTGACCAGCACTGCTAACGCTTATCATTCCCACGTCGTTGCTTGCTCCCCTTGGCTGCACCTACTCCAGATCATCTACCCTTATCCGTTCAAAACACTCTCTGCAAAATCACTCTCTGCAATGCCAAGCAACTTGATTGTAGAATGGTTACGGATAGTTGTTCCGCTGTATGCACCCATCAGGTCCTATGATTCAGATAGTCTCAACCCCCCTTCTTCCTGCATCTTCAATCCGCTGAGTCGTCATGATGATGAGTTATACTTAAAATTTGATGATAATGGGACTGTTAGTAACACGGACCAGGTCCAGTACGCGGCTGCGGAGTACATTCATTTGATTTCGTTTTTGAGCGGCTGTGAGATGGTCGTGCGTTCGACTCCAAGCCTAGAAATTTCAACTCGTGTTCATAACGGTAGCTCGCAGTATTACGGTATAGAAGCATGTTTCTATCAAATTCAGCATCAATATTCGGAGATTATCAACGCGCGGGTGGACGTTGAAAAGCTCTTTGACAAGTACGATTCTCTACGACAAGCTCATAATCAACCAGTAGCGGTTTCTCCAGTTAGTAAGAGTCGGTTGATAAAGAAAGAGATGGAGTCTAAGACTATAAATTTGGGTAGCAGTCCTGGTCCATTCTTAGCAGTCTCGAATTGGTTGACTGAGGGTCGGGATAGGCGTGCACTGGAAAAGATGGGGAGTGAGTTGATCACGGGATTTGGAAAAGATGGGGAAAGGATATTAGAATGAAGACGATAGTAAGGTGAAGATAGAGACTAAGAGTTCAACAACACTGGTCACAATGTCAATTTCTTTAGGATACTCACTTTTTCGATTTTGCCGCGCGTTGTAGTTTTAAGCTTTAGTAGACGCTTAGATTTGATCCCACAGTACGTATGTTCCACTGTAAACAGTACTGCCAGTATCTCAACTTGATTCAATTTCTGTTAAACCCATGGCCGTCAGAGTAACTCTTCACATCGTCTCTTTTAGATTTTCAAATCTCGCCACTTGCCGTCTCTCGCAAGGGGTAAGGTTTTCATAGTGTCAACTCATAGTTGAACTTGCATGTCGGGTGGGGGGATGGGTACAGCATTTCTGTACTAGCTGTTATTCCTATCGCAGGTGATAGACCGAGTCTCAGTTAAGATAAACCTAGTATCCAAATTGTATCAAGACTAAGTAGTAACTGTATTGCGCGATTTTAGTCCGACTGCGTACGCGGTGCAAAGCAGCAAACAGTATCTGAAGCATTTACGATGTACACGATGGGACGAAACACGAACTTCAGCGGCAGAATACAATCTCGAATGTGTTAGGTGATCGATATCAGTTAAACTTACTAGTGTTTTCTCGAAGCCCAGCCTCGGCCTGAATTGGGTGGTTTCATTGTAAGAAAAATTGATGGGAACTGTTGGTACGGCCCAGGAATCAGCCGTTCTTGTTCATTAAACTTAGAGTCATGTTCGCACGTTGCACGTAGTTTATGTTCGCACGTTTCACGTAGTGCTAGGTCCTGTTACAAAAATTTTCTCTGAGTTAAACTTACACTATTCTTTCGTGTTTGAAAAAGATGTTTACCGAAAAATTTGTCATCTCTATGATTTTCGTTATATCGCAATTGTTCTATATACCATTACCTCTTCTAAAAAGAATTACCTTTTCTAATCCCTCTCGCAGTGAGAAATCGAATACGTTTCTATAGTCGAATTCTTACTTAAAGTTACCGTCTTTTAATTTACGTAGTGGGTGATGATCAGATAGATAAACGTTGTTTAGGTAAAAAAAAAAAGGTCTACATCCTTGAAAGATATTAGTTGCAGTTTCAAGTCAAAGTTTCTACTACTGTTTCAGGTGGAGCGAAGGTTGATCACGCTCTCATTGGTATAAATTCTGAAGCATATTACAGTCCCTCCTTCTCTCAACCCTCATGCTACCCCTCCTCCACTTCCTCTTCAGATTCCTAATCCCCCTACGTCTCTCACAGCTGGCATTGTCGCGTCCAACCTGGGGGATAGGAATCAAATTGAATTATCAGGGCAGGCCTTCATGGAACCCCGATACTACTTTAAATCCTACTACTAACAATCGTGGCAGACTCAGTGATGCACGGTCACCGGACCCTATGCTTCGTGGTAACAATAACCGTAAAGCCGGCGGGCAGAGGGCTCTGAGTGTCGGTAGTCCGTATGGGGAGGCGTCTTCAAGAGCTCGTAGGCCTAGACGATCTTCGAGTGCGACAACTGTTAGACCGACGCCCAGTTTTCACATTGATCTTTGTAGACAACCAGGACCTGCGAGAACTCATATTAATCAAGGAATCCCAGCGTCTCATCATAGTTCTGTGAGTGGCGGACCCGGTGGTAATACAGTTACTAAGCCGACTGCCAATCCGGGGCCCGCCCGGCGGCCGCGTGCAGCGTCAGCTGGTGGTAAGCCACGAGACGTGAAGGAACAACAGTAGTCGGCGGCGCAGCCTCGCGTTAAGAATGTTTTCAACCAAGTGTAGAAGTTGGAGCAAGCTTTCAGTTTTCAGCCTGTGAACCGTCGCCAGCCACGACCGATCAAAGTAACTTCTGGTAGAATTGACCTTGATGAGTACTCCCCTAAGTCGAGTCTGACCATGCTGGCTGTTATTGCGCATCAAGAGTAGATTAGTGGTTAAGGCGGCGCTGAGTCTCTGGGTTCGAACAGTACTGGGGGCGATGACTCCAGAGGTCCTAGCAGCAATACAACGCCAGTATCTCAGTCCAGTTCGTCCCACACTAGCGTTAGCCACCGCGGGGTCCAATGGCAACCAACTGGGCAAACAGAAAGTGGGTTTCAATTGGATCCTGAATTTCAATCAACTATGCTGCCTGCAGATGCTTCTACTATGCGGCCTCTCGGCGCTGTTACTCAGTTACTCAGTGACCCTACTAGACTTCAGCGACCTCCGCCAATGCCAAAACGATCGCCAACGCCGACTGCAACAGGCGCCCAATTTACCCTCTCTACCCCCTCTCGAACCGCTCTGAAAGTCTTTTACGAGAAAACCCAGAAGGTAGCAATGGACACAGAATTCCTCTATGGACATCATCTGTCTCCGTATCTGAGGCGGTGTCTGAATTAGATTGCCGATCTATGTGCGGGCGAGGTACTCAGAAAATACGGAGTTGAAGCAGCAGTTGAGCAAGTGGAAAATGTACTCGTAGACAATCATCATGGTGAACTCGATGCTGCCGCCAACCTTTCCGAAAGCGTATTCATGCTATACTTGCCCGCTATCCAGATTTTCTCCAAACTCTTAGATTTCCTCTACCGGGTGCTGCACAGCAACACGAGCAAATTGCGGACAGAAGACCACATCCAGAAGAAGGAGGTGATCAGTAAGTTTTTGGATATGGAACCAGGAAGGGAGGATGGTATGTCTAGTCCTGGTAGTGTAGAGCAGCGTGCCAGTCCCACTGATTCATGTCAATCCCGATTGGACCTAACGCTGAATCCCGAGCAGGCGGAAGCGTTCAAGTTGAGTAACAGTGCTGAGATTCAACAGCCTCAGGCTGAGGGGTCGGATTCAGGCTCAGGAGCGGCATCACGTGAATCTTAGAATATTTTCATGGCGTTATTTACTGCTGTTTGTGAGACAGAGGGCCTGAAAATGTAGTCTACGGAGATAAAGAGTCTCTTAGTTTTGGATAAACGCGGTATTGAAGATGGAATACTACTAGCGGATTTACACGAGTGTTCAGAAGAGGGTTCAGCTGGTTCTAAGACTAGGGATCAACACACTGTCACCAACTTGTCTCAAGTCCAACCACCGGTAACCGTAATGTCACAGTTGATACAAAACTTGCTACAGAAATACCACACTCAGCCAGCATCAGACACTCCTCCACGCTTCCTCCATCTCCTCCGGCGTCTCCTCATCCTATCGGCAGAAGCCTCCCGCTTCCTTGAGGGGGAGGTCGTAATGATCGATGGGTATCAAGATTCAGTCTTCAACTCGATCTCTTACGAGAACTTTTTCAATGTGAAGGAGGTGAGATCGGATAGGAATACCGAACTACAGACGATCCAACGAATGCTTGTTTTGGGAGAAGAGGTAGAAAAGCTTTCTGAAAGAGCAAGCGTAGCAGCTGCGAGTTATTCTGAAGAGCATTTCGAGCAAGGACAACTGAAGTTTCGTGACCACTCAATAGAACAATTTCGTAAATTGGAACAGTTCATAAAGGAGAGAAAAGGAAAATACGAGGGCGCGGAAGAGAAAATAAAGCATATGATCATGCTTCACGTAAAATAACTCGTGGATAATAATCAGATGCAGGAGGTTTCTGATACAGATGATGACGTTGGCCGCATAGCTCGCAATATGTTAGGTGAGATCATGCGCCAGGCTCAGGATACCAATTCCCCAAGTCACTGTGACTTTTTATCTCCTCGCAGCCCAAGTTCTGGCGGTAGTCCCAGTTCCGCGACGTCTCATGGAGGTAACGGGGGAACGAAGCTAAAAGTTTCTCACCTAATCGATGGCAGCAAGAATCGTGTGCGCGTAAGCCGGGAGTGGCTAGAATTGTTGCCTGGAAGCGGTCAACTGCAGTTGCGGGCCCGGCAAGTAACCGATCCTAAGGATGAGTTCGTCCACTTGCGGCTGGTAGTAAGTCAAAGCTTGGGTTGCGTTGGTGGACCTGATACCGTTGCCAGTGACCAGACTACGGGGCCTTCTGTAGGAATCGGGTGTGCTGGTGCTACTCAATGTCACATTTTCGGTAAAACTCCAAGACTTCTTCAATCAACAAGTGCGTACTCTGCCAGCCTCGTTCAGTCCATGGATCTCTCCTACTCAGCGTCTCCGCCCTTATCGGGCAGTGCCACCATGAATCAGATGTCCATGGACCAGACATGCCATTCCGCCGCTCCCATGATCTTCAAAATAGATCATCCTGATCTTGGACTTGATCAGCAGGCGCCAGGGGCGTATATCGAGCTAAAGTTGGCTGTGAAAGCCGCTGCACATGGTTCCGATGGGAATCATACCAATGGTTGCCCTGACCACGTCCGGTTCAAGGATGCGTATGTGACAGGGCGGATTTTGATGGGGCCAGATTATCATTTTGCTGGAAATTCGACTCAGCCTGAAGTCTCTGCAAAGACATGCGTGTACGACGAAGATGGATCCATTGTCGAGAAGATGTTGGTCGGGGAATTACGGATGCCCAGAGAGGAAGCAAAAGCGCTTTTTGAAAAGGTAAAAAATGATTTATTGGGGTGAAGGAGGCACTCAGAGGGGTGGTGTGTCAGTAGCTAGTGTCGCTGATAGTAGTCGGGCGGGGCAGCGGCTTCGGTAATCGGGACGATGACACAAAGACCTATGTGAGTTCGTGAAACACCAATGTTGAAGACTTTGAATTCCAATGAGACCAAGTCTAAGTTCGAATCTAGCGCGTTAGTAATAGTACATTCTTTAAGTTTAACTTTGCCAGTAGTATAAGAAAGTCCAGTATAAGGCTTATTAAAGTAGCATTGTGGAAGCTTATAGGTCTCAAGCTTCAGCATGCGTTTTAGCGAAGTCTAATATGAGTTGAGCGAGCATACAGTCTAGAGTACTGACCCACTAGAAAAGTAGCAACAGTTACAGCAAGCGCACGTTTCAGCCGCGTAACTTAGAGTCTTTCAGTTAGAACTTAGTAATAGTCTTTCACTTTTCTATCAAGGGCAAGGTTCAAGAATCAAAGCATTCAGTTTACAAAGTAACAGAAATAGTCAATGCCAGGACTATCGGCTTCATGCTGTCTTATTTGATAGGCTAGATCATTATAATTTGATCGGAAAACAAAAAAAAGTGTTCAGTCAGTTTGTTCAATGTTCATCACCCGCTTTGAATACTACTAGTACGTTTAATCACCGTGATGTAATCCCTTGTCTGAGTCGAATCACAAAATCACAATCTAAATATTCGTTTATCGCATCCGCTATCGCAAACTTTATCGCTGTGGTTTCATCCTGAAAAAAAAGTTACGTGCCTGTTTTCGGATTATCATTCCTGGTCTATTCGTGCTCGCATCATTTCCCTCCACTAAGTACTTGAACAGTAGCATATCTTCGATTCTCATTCAATTTCCCAAAATAGATGACCCGCAGTGAAGTCTGAAGATCGACTACAGTCCTGTTTCTGATTCGTAGTTATTCTCAAGTCAAATTAGATTATCTAGAAAATTGTATTTTTTTTTGAAAAAAAAAACATCATGCCATTCCCCCTCCCTCCCATTTCCACAGCGCTATGGCCACTGCTAGTACCCTCCGAACTCGGCCGGTGGCACCCGGCTAATCTGACGGTCGATCCTTTCGAAACAGAATTCCGCCTCGGGCCGCTGCTTACACAGGGAATAAAGCTAGAGATTCAAACTCAGTATAAACTTAAAGCTAACATCGGGGCCGGGCCCCAGCATGCTGCTAACCCGCCGGTAGTACGGACCCGGGCCCGGACCTCTTCGCGTGTACCTTTGGAAATTTACTCTAGTGACTCTCATCCGGATCGTCAGGATGCTGGTTAACTTCATTCGGAGTTTCTCCAGCTTTCCCAGCTGTTACGGTTAAAGACTCTTTGAACGTAAGTGTTAGGCTCTCCTTGCCATCATCTAAGATATTGAAGGTCTTAGTTTTGGATCTGTTCCGAATGGATTTGTCGGGGTAGAACTGGTTCAGGATCATCGCGTTGGTTTGGTCGTTACAACGGGCCCAATTTTTTTTTGAATCTTTCAGGTTGAGAGCGAATCGCTTTAGGAAGAGAGCATACCGTTTTAAATCAGGCCAGATCTCCTCGTAGATCTTGTAAGTCGCCCGGTTAAAGAGATGTCCAATCTTCGGCCCCTTCTTCTCCCCCTCAGCCGCCCCAGGTATTTCAGACTTCTCAGTTTTCGATTTCCAGTTCGCGAGTAGACGCTCAAAAGTGGGTTTCGGACTTGACCCATCTCTCCTAGTCTTGCCTGGGCCCCCAACATTTTTAATCTCCATAAACGCTTTCATACCCCCTTCATGATCATCAAACAACCGATACTAAGACAAAGCTTTCTACTAAGGAGGCTCCCGCTAATCAATGCCTCCCTCGACGTTAACCTCGATGTTGAAACAATTCCATTTCTTCCTGGGATCGGATTCCTCATCCCAGTCCCATATCTACTCCACCGAATCCAAAATATCTTCACCCTCCCCCGGCATAAAGCTTTATAAATCCTAAGCAATAGCCTTTGCGGCCGCACGCTTTGTCTCCGGACTAGCACCAGCCTCCTATTCTATCCCCTCCAGACTAGCCTAAGTAATTGGTTTAGCTGGTGGGAGAATTGGATATCCCGATGTCCCGGATACGGCGCCAATCTAATCTCCCGTTTTCTCATCATGTTCAACCCCCCCATGGTCCTCTGTTTTCCCCCAGAATTACTTGTGGTCCCAATATTCTTCGTTATAAGCCTTCAATTTCTCCGCCTATTATACCTATTCCTCATGCCCCTTCGGCTCAGATGGGATTTCCTTCCGTCTCGCATCCTAGGCCAGCACATATTCATTTTCTTTTCGTCTTCTCTCTTCTTCCTCTTTCATGTACTTCTCGGACCCTTTCTACAACTACAGAAACTTTTTACGGGCAGCTAATTTATACATATAGGCGGCGGCTCTATGGAAATGGTGCTATCTATTGGATACAGGCACAGGTTTGGCCTTCGGCGCAGGCTGTTCTTAGTCTAGCACTTCTATTGCAAAATTATGTTTCTCCTTCTTCCCGCTAAGTAACGAGTCGCACAGAAAACCAGCTGCTTTGTCAGCCTGGAGGAGCATGACCCAAGAGGGAGCGGGGAAGTTCTCTCGATAGCCGGAATCGAAGTAACTGTCACTGGATTCTGTGGATTAATCCATTTTTTTCACTGCGGGAATAAGAAATGTTGAATCCGCGGGAAAACGTTTTACTTCCTCATTCTTCTTTTCAAACTCAACTTCGCCCCCCTTCAGAAGATCTTCGTTCGACAACGGTCTAACCGGCCTCAAATTCTTAAATGTCAATCCATCCTCCTCCTCCCTCACATCGTATTACTCCTAGTCAAGATCAGGATCGTACTCTATACGCATCCTGTAATGTCCACCCACATACAGCTATAAAAGCGCTAAATTATTCCCGTCATACTGTAACTTCGGCATAAACTTCGCAACATAAAGATTCTAGCGAAGCAGGTTGATATCGTGCTAAGAAACCCTAACATCCCCTTAATCCTCTTCCGTATACTAGCGCATGAATTCGTGGGCCATAAAGGTCCTCTCTATCTTCTGAGTCAACTCCCTGAATTTCCCGTTCCTAGCATTCAGCATGTGGAGCATGGATTTCGGGAGGTCGTTCCAACGTCCAGCACCGGTAGAGGAGGGAGGTTGTAGAAAGTCTTTTTCGTTAGCATTGAATTTATCTTTATCCGCCTAAAGTGTGAAATCACCCTCTGATTTATACTTCTCTTCTTGCCCCAAGGGAAATTTTCTAACCTTCACATCCTCAGACCCGGTAGTTTGTGTAGCCTTAACTGGCCCCCCATCCGCCGATAGGATACCACACTTACTATTCAGTTCCTATTCTAACTTCAAAATCTCATAATAAGCGTAGGCAATAGTCATGTACAATGCCTAGATCTAACCCCAACGGCTTTACCAAGGAGAATTCTTCTAGGTCTCGGGATAACGACAGGTTCGTTTAACCTGCGGGTTCGCATTGAGATCGTAGAATTGAATTGCATCTATCCTATCCGGAGGCAACCCCAACTTAGAGTTGAGCGAGGTTCTTTGGTTATTTTTCACGAAATTCACCATACTGAAATCATAGGGTGTTTTGCCAATCCTTTCTAACTCCAGAGTTAGGTCAGGCCCTCCAGCATTAAAATTAGCCGGCTAGTCCCCCCCGAAATCCTCGCTGCAGCCTACAGAGATTGTGTCTTGGGGAGAATAAGCGGAAAGGTGCTAATTATTTAACTGGATGGAATAGTCTTAAGCACCTATTTCCGAACCCACTTCTACTGCCGGACTTTCCGCTGAATTCGAGCTAAAAGCATTGGTCACCCCCAGAACCAAAGCATCCAATGCCACGAGCTTCATTAACCCGAGTAAAACCACCTGAATCGGGCCCGTCCACATCCTCCTAAAACAGCGAATCTAAGGAACTCCTGGTCCACCCTTCAATGGTTTTCCATCGACATCTTTCTGTGTGTAAACCCCTCCTTCATCTGCAAACACCTAATTATACCTCATCAGCTACTCCAACCTATTAATCACCACATCCACCCCAATGTTCTTCATATTCTTTAAGATTCCCTCTTTCTGAGCCTCGTCAAACCTCCAGGTAAGCTTCTAATCAAAAAAATTGCTCAACTTATCAACATTCCCCGTCGTTCCCTGCGGGTCACTCCTCAAGAACCGACAATAAGGGTGATCGAGAGTCCAGCCGTACTTACCGGACAACGGATCCTTCACCCACAACTCCGGGTCCATCTCCCTCTCGAA
>JACKZZ010006620.1_pt1 | contig 27242 bp, 21 predicted proteins | sample 8027871 | NCBI WGS metagenome assembly JACKZZ01 (sample SAMN15724774, study PRJNA655200) | protist metagenome | isolation source: fluorescence activated cell sorting (FACS) single amplified genomes of... | place: USA: West Boothbay Harbor, Gulf of Maine | collected 2000-07-19 | reverse complement strand
CAAAATTACAAGGTATGGTATTGAGTCTAGAGCATAATACAGTAAGTGTTGTGATTTTTGGTAATGATACTTTATTAAAGCAAGGTGATTTAGTTTATAGAACTTTTGTAATTATGAACATTCCATTAAGTCTTAAATTATTTGGCCGTGTGATTGATGCGTTAGGTAATACTATTGATGCTGGACCAAAGGTAGTTAGTAGCTTAACTAGAAAGGTTGATACTAAAGCGATCGGTATTATTCCTAGACAATCTGTTTGTGAGCCAATGCAGACAGGTGTTAACGCAATTGATGCTATTACACCAGTAGGATGTGGTCAACGTGAGTTAATTATTGGAGATCGTCAAACTGGAAAAACAACTATTGCAGTAGATACTATTTTAAGTCAAAAACAATATGGTTACTTATACTGTATTTATGTAGCTGTAGGACAAAAAAAATCTACTGTAGCACAAATTGTTCAATTTTTAAAGAAAGCGGGTTCTTTAAGTAATACAATTATTGTTTCGGCTACTTCATCAGAGCCAGCAACGTTGCAGTTTTTAGCTCCTTATTCAGGATGTACTCTTGGAGAATGATTAAGTGAGAACAGTTGTCACGCTTTAATTATCTACGATGATTTAAGTAAGCAAGCTGTAGCTTATCGTCAGATGAGTTTACTATTGCGAAGACCTCCTGGAAGAGAAGCTTACCCAGGTGATGTGTTTTATTTACATTCAAGATTATTAGAAAGAGCGGCTAAGTTATCTGAAGCTTATGGTTCAGGTTCTTTAACAGCTTTACCTGTAATTGAAACACAAGCTGGTGACGTATCGGCTTACATCCCAACAAATGTAATTAGTATTACAGATGGTCAGATTTTTTTAGAAAGTAAACTATTTAATGAAGGTATTAGACCTGGTATTAATGTAGGTTTATCTGTGAGTCGAGTAGGATCGGCTGCACAGGTTAAAGCGATGAAAGAAATTGCTGGTACATTAAAGCTTGAGTTAGCTCAGTATCGTGAAGTAGAGTCATTTGCTGCTTTTGCATCTGAATTAGATGAAGCAACCCAGCATACATTATTTAGAGGTTTACGTTTAATTGAATTATTAAAGCAAAAACAAGCAAGTCCTTTACCTGCAAATATTCAGATTTTAATGATTTACTCAGGTATGAAAGGTTATTTAGATAAATTAACTTTACCAGAGGTGGTAGAATTTAAATCTTTTTTAGTAAGTTACATTAAAAATACAAACATTTTAAAACATTTTGTAATTACTGATAAAATTAACCATGACGTATTTGCTACGTTTTTCAAGTCAGCTTTAGCAACTTTCAAGGCAGAAAGATAATTAACTTTTTTATTGTGTTGGATTTAAGTTGTCGTTAACATTTACGTTAGTAAAGCACTAGCTATTAAATGGTAATTAAACAGAATTAGTCGACAGGGCAAAAGACTAGAAATCGTTATGTTGGGGGTTTAGTCCTACTTTTTTTGAAAGCTAAAGTAACTTGTGATTATTGAAAAAAGTATAAGAGTTTGATAAAATTCAAATAAAGAGCTAAAAACATTTAGATGAGTTTGTGTGTTAATGATTATTACATAAGTTTTATTTAACCAAATTATTAACTGTGCGTTTTTATTTCTAGTACAATTTTCAGTTGGTATAAGCAATTGGTAATTTTGACTTTTTTTAAGTTTCACCGCTTAAAAAAGTTTCGTCATTTTACAAGGAATAACTCTTTACTTTTTTTTAACTTATTTTTATTTTAAATACGAAGTTTTTTTTAGTTTTAGTTTTCTTTTTATAACGAGTTTGCTTAACTCAGAAGGAGGGAAATTATTACGTTTGACAGATACTTTTGTTTATTATCAATATATTTTTGAATTGATAAAAGAGTCAATGTTAATTGCTATAGCTGATTATAATAGAAAAAATGGGCCTTTTTGGCGGAATTGGGAGACGCGGCAGGTTTAGGACCTGTTTTTTTTTAAAGTGCTGGTTCAAGTCCGGCAAAAGGTATCTTTTATTTAATGGTTTTTTACGTTGTAGTTTAGTTTTACTTAATTTTTTGATAAGACAATGCAAAATCACTTTTATTTTTTCTTGTCGAGGAGAAGGTGGCTGAGTGGTCAAAGGCGACGGACTGTAAATCCGTTGATTTTAATCTACGTGGGTTCAAATCCCGCTCTTCTTAATTAACATTAGTTTGGCTCAACTAAGTTTATGTTAACCAAGGTCTTCACTAGTAGATCCGGGCTGACTTTTATTTAATTGATTTATATTTCAGATGTATTTAAAACATTAGTAATTTTTTCGTAGCACGTTAACATTTTTTTTATAACTATATTTAGAATTGTGTCAGGTAGGTTTATTATCTATTATTAAGACAGTTGTTATGTCAGTTTGGTCGTGTTGACTATTTCCTATAAGATGAAGGAGGAGTTCAATTGGTAAAATATTAGTTTGTTGAGCTAAGGGCTATGGGTTCAAGTCTCTTTTTTTTAGTAAAATGTTTTTGCGTTTTTATGTTAACTATTTCTTTATTGGGTAGAATATTGGATATAAAATGATATTGACATTTAAAAGAGAGGAGGAAATATTTTTTATTGTATTATTTGTTGTTTTGTTAAAATTAAAAATGTCTACTAAAAATCAATTGATATTAAAAAAAAATCGGATTAAAAAAATAAAAAAAAATAAAAAACTTTTGTTAGATGGCTGCCCGCAGAAAAAGGGAACTTGTTTAAAAGTTTTTGTAACGTCACCAAAGAAACCAAATTCGGCTTCTCGAAAGGTTATTAAAGTTGTTTTATTATCTAGTAAAAAAAAAACTCACTGCCATATACCGGGAATAAAGCACAGTTTACAACGTTATTCTACTGTTTTAATTCGAGGAGGGCGTGTAAAGGATTTACCGGGGGTAAAATATCGAGTTATTAGGGGTAAATTTGATCTCAAAAGAGTTTATGACCGTTTTAAAGCGAGATCTAAATATGGTATTAGTAAGTTAGATAAAAATTAATAGTGAGTTGGTATAATGGAAGTACGTTAGGCTCATGACCTAAAAGAGTTGGTTCAAGTCCAGCACTCGCTATAGAAATAAACAACTCATTTTAAAGTTAAGTGATCCTTTTCATATAATGTTTTAAAAACCGGGTTTTTATGCTACTTTCTATAGTTGTTGGTTGGTAAATATGCAAAATAATAATGTTATTGTACGAGATATCTTAAAAAAATTTAAGTTTTATGAGGAGGCTCTAGATACTGGTAAAATTATTTCAGTAAAAGATGGAGTAGCGAGAGTGAATGGTTTATTTGGAGTATTTTCGGGTGAGATGGTTCAATCGGGTGGTTCAAAGCCCCCAAGCAAAGATGATTTGTTTACATTAAGATGATGAGACGCGTTGTTGATTCTAATATTAATATTAGAATGCCTCTCTACTTTTATCCTGACTCAGTACTCGCCTCTTTTTAGTATTTTGTTGGTGTGTGTCTTGGGCATGATGGGGGTTTTAGTCTATAAGGATAGGCTAGAGGTACTCCTTCTATTAATGACAAGGATGAAGTTCTTTTTTTTAGGACTCTTCTGACTTTATCACGATTACGATGTAAGCACTAGAGTGCTTAGTATTTTATTAATATTGGCTATATTAAAAGCATTATCCACTCACCGTAAACTGAATTTGGTGTGCGGTAATGAAAATACAAAGCCATCGTTTTTCGATGCAAGTAACAGGATTGCAAGAATTTTCAAATATAGTAAAATTGAGCTTTCTAGTTGATTTTTTGCGTTATTTGAAAAAATTGCAGAATTAATTTCTGTTTGAGTCCCACACTTATTTATAGTGTGAGTTTGTTTATTAATAATTGTAGCGGTTCTCGATATGTCAACTATGCCTTGCTGCATGGTCTTTATTTTAAGCGGCGGTGGTATGTTTGTAAGCATTGCACGGTTGATAGCCTTTTCAAGTAAACTGGACGGGAGGCTGTTCAACATACTGAAGGATCAACAGCTAAATTGCTGCGCTTTTCAGGGCTTGGCCAAGATTGGCAAATTGACAATAGCTGCAACATCAGGCTATATAGGATATTCTTGTTTTAAAGAAACTCACCCGCACGCTGCCAATAGTATCGATTATTTTTTAGCTGATAATATAGATAAGCTAAATGAAAATACTGGTAGCGTGATCGATATGTTCGGTAACGCAGGCCGTAGAGAGTTAGGCAAGGTGCTTAACGTCGAGGCATTGCCCAAGCCCAAGCCTAAATAGGCAAAATAATTCTAAAGAATTAATAGTGAGTTGGTATAATGGAAGTACGTTAGGCTCATGACCTAAAAGAGTTGGTTCAAGTCCAGCACTCGCTAGATTCTTACTTCAGCAATTATTTTTTTACAAAACTAAAAACGGTTGATAAGTTATGCAAGTTTTTTGAGGTGTAACGAATTATTGATATATGCAATAACAATGCTTAATTTTACTATAATTGCTTATTATGCCAATCGCATTGGGTTTATGTTACAAAATATTTATAGAAACTTTCAGTCTATTAATTATATTTAAAAAGAGCTAGCTTTTTTAACAAGCTGTCCAGTTAGTGATGTCGGTTTCACTCTTTATGTATATTATTTGGGCTATGTTTCAGCACATGTAGCTCAATAAAATAATAATATTTTTATTTTATATCGTAATAAGTATCAGCTTAAGTAGCTCCAATTGGCAGAGCAGAGGACTGAAAATCCTTGTGTTAGTGGTTCGAGTCCACTTTTAGGCAGTTTTAAATTGCTGATCTTAAATTTATATTAAGCAGCTTACTTTTAGCTAGAAAAGTATTCTTAGAGTTAAATCAAAGTGTTGTCCATTTAGTTTAATCGGTAAAACGTTGTTCTTTCAAAGCAAAATTACGGGTTCAAGTCCCTTAATGGATAAAATATTTAAATGAAAACTTGGTTTATTTTCTATAGTGATTTTAAATAGGTTGGGGTTTTAGCTTATCCATATAAATGTGTTTAAGAAATGTTTTTTTCTGATCCTTTAGAGCAATTTTCAATTGAAGTTTTTGGTAGTTTTTTTTTTAACACATTGAGTGTAAATCCTAGTACGTCTCTGGGAAAGATGATAGCGTTTAATTTTATTTTAGTTGCTTTATTTATTTATAGTGCAAAGGATACTTTTATTCAAAACAAATTCCAAAAGTTTGTTTTAGCTCTTTTTAATTTTGTTTCTGGTATTTTAAAAGATGCTGTTTCTATTAAAAAGTATTCATTTGTTTTATTATTATATGTAGTATTTTTATTTATTTTCTTAAGTAATATTTTAGGAATGATTCCTTATAGTATGACTGTAACTAGTCATTTAATTTTAACATTATACTTTTCGTTAGCTTTTTTTATCGGGAATAACTTAATCGGTATTTGTTATCATAAGGAAAAGTTTTTTGTTTTATTTTTACCAGAAGGAGTACCTGTAGCTATTATACCTTTTTTAATTTTAATTGAATATGTATCGTATTTATCAAGAATTTTTAGTCTAGCTATTCGACTTTTTGCTAATATGATGTCAGGGCATATTCTACTAAAGATTTTAATTTGTTTTATTTGAGCGATTGTAACTTCAAACTTAATTCATTGATTTTGAATTATTTTGCCGTTGGGTATCGTTTTTATTGTTATTGGTTTAGAAATGGTAATTGCTTTTTTACAAGCATATGTATTTATAGTTTTAATTTCAATATATCTTAATGATGTAATTAATACGCATTAAATGAAAAGTACTTTACTTTTAATGCTTAGCTCACAGCGGGATTTAATACCATTAATGCTTTGTTTAAATTTTTCTTCTGCTTTATTTTTTATCGGACTAGTTGGTATTGTTTGAAATAAAAGAAACTTCTTAGTGATGCTTCTTTGTATAGAGTTAATGTTTTTTTCAATTAGCTTAAATTTTGTTTTTTTTTCTATTTATACCTTTAATAGTATTGGTCAAGTGTTTTGTTTACTTATTGTAACAGCAGCAGCATCTGAAACAGCTGTTGGATTAAGTTTATTAGTTATTGCGTCAAGATTGGGTTCGGTTGTTAACTATGAGTCGTTAACCACTTTACGTAATTAATTAGTTTATGTAAAAAGGGAGGAGTAGTTCAATTGGTAGAATATTAGCTTGTCGAGCTAAGGGCTATGGGTTCGAGTCCCATCTCTTTCGTATATTTTTCAAACTTTTATTGTGACTATCTTTTTACCGAATGTTATTGAATTTTATTGATTTGAATAAAGGATTCGTTACAGACTTATTATATTATAGTTATTTTGATGAACAGTATAAATATATTTTAGTTTATATGGTAGGTAGTTTAGTATTGACATTAATACTTTTAATAGTAGCTTTAATTTTATCACCTAAAGAACTTGGATTTGAAAAAACTTCTCCTTATGAATGTGGCTTTGAACCTTTTGGAGATGCTCATTCTGTTTTCAGTATTCAATTTTTTATTGTGGGTATTTTATTTATGCTATTTGATCTAGAATTAGCCTATTTATTTCCTTGAGCAATTCACTTAGGAAATTTATCGATGTTTAGTTTTTTTTTAATGTTTTTTTTTTTAGTTTTATTAACCATTGGCTTTATTTATGAATGAAAGAAAGGAGCGTTAGATTGAGTTTAATAACTTAACTTGGTCTTAGGAAGTAAGCTGAGAGTAGCTAGTTATGCTTTATTAATGTTAATTGACTAGAGCGGCTAGTTTTGTATATATTACGTTTTGTTAGTAATAAAGTATACTTTAACTGTTGCTCGTTAAAAAAGTTTAAAATTACGTTGATATATATAGTATAAGCACACTATAAGAAAATGAGTTGAAAAAAAGCCAACATTTTCTATAAAGTATTTAATGTATTTAAAATCGAGTGATTATTTTCATACAACGCTTTAAAAATTGTTTTTTATTATGATATGATCACGTGTTTAATACTAATGTTAAGAATAAACACGATTTTTATAATATTTTCTATAGGTGTTGGTGGGAGGATACACGAAATAATAATGTTAGAGTACGAAACATTTAAAAAAGAAATTAAGTTTTATGCGAGGTTTTTGTATACTAGTAAAATTATGTTAGTATATAACGTAGTAGCTGAATTATATGTTTTAGTTGCGACTAATGAATGTATTAAATGAGTAGGTTAATTCGTTCCCTTTAATTGGTTATATTGGTTACATCTAATGTAGGGGTAAATTTGCTTTTATTATAGTATTAAAGAATAGTAGCCTCGATAAGTGAAGTTCTCTGCGATTTATCGAGAATCTTAACTACTTTCGAGGCTTTGTTAAGTGAAACAATTAATTTTGATTCTTTATTGGTTCGGAAAAAGTAGTCGAAATTTTTTAAAATATTTTCACAGACCTAGCAGCAATTAGTTTTTATAAGGAAATTATTATAATATTCATTAAGTAAACACATTTAACATCAGGTACAATTTCACTATGTTAATATCTAAAAAAATTCTATATCTGTTACATCACATCAAAAAACATACACCACTTAAAAAATGATTAACAACGACAATTGCGTACACTTGATTTAATAAGGATACTAGCTCAACAGCTACTTTAATATCTATTTTAAAGATTGTTTTTACCGTAAAAGTAAGAGTGAATACTACTTTTTTATTAAAAGTTGTTGTGCCTAATATAAAAATATTTAATTCAATCATTTTAACGGTTTTTAATAAATTGATAAAGAATGATTTAGCGTTGTCTTTAAGTTTTGGAAAAATTATTTCAAAAAAAAAAATATATACTCTGTTACGTTCACCTTTTGTTTATAAAAAAACGAGAGAACAACTACTTACTGAGTTTTATCGTGGTTACGTATATATCAATTTAAAACCAGAAAGTCCAGTTTTAATGGAATATTTAACTTTTTTTTTAAAAAGTGGTTTAAGCAATACTTTTTCAATGCGTGGTATTTTAAAGAAAATAAGTACTATTAAATAATGAAACAGCGTAGATATCAAGGAGATCTAAATAAACGACATCTATATAAAAAAACAGAAGTATTTCAGCGTGTTTGACGGTTTTTATTTTTTTATTTTCAAGAGCAAACTTGATTCTTAAAACTAATGTCACAATCAATTTTCATTAGTAAAATGTTACGAAATTCTTTTAAAACGAGAATTAAAAATTATTGTATTGTAACAGGAAGATCACGAGGTGTTTATCGAGATTTTCGAGTCTCTAGAATTAGTCTTCGTCATTTAGGTGCTGAAGGTTTGTTTTTTGGTTTACAAAAAGCTAGTTGATAAATGAAAAATTTATTTATAGTACATATAAAAGTATGCAGAGGTAACTTTTTTTTGATTGTTTCAAATTGACTTGGTGATGTCGCAGTTAGCCGAAATGCGGGAAGTATGGGTTTTAAAAATATTAATAAGAGAAAGTTAGAAACATTTAGCGAATTACTATTTGTTACTTTTGAAGATATTTTAAAGATGTCGGTTCGGAATAAAAGTATTCTATTTAAGGTTGAAGGCTTAAAGAAATTCGTATATAAGAGAGTATTTAAAGACTTTTTATTGAAGTTACGCCAACAGCGTATTCGATTTTTAGGATTTAAAGTTATAGATAAAACGGCGCATAATGGATGTAGAAAAAGTTCTCTTAAAAATTAATTTAAGTAATTATTTGATTTTTTTATGTACTGTTTAGAATTTACTATAACTTAATTGCATTAAAAGCTGACTTTTTCAAAGATCTCGAAAGTACTTCGAACGTAATTTTTTTTAGACGGCACTACTTAATTAAGACTTTTATTTTAATAGTATTTGAATTATTTACAGCAGGTTGAGTAACATAATTGGTAATGTATCAGACTGCAAATCTGAGGATAGGGGTTCAAATCCCCTCTTAACCTTTGAACTAATTATATTAATGAGATTATAATTTTAATTTAAATGACAAAAAAAACAAATTCTTTACTTTTTCGGTACGGAGGTAGTACTTTATGGTTAAATAAAACTATAAATGATACAATCTTTTCAAATAGATTACGATTAGAAAATATCATTCAAACGGAATTAAAAAAAAAAGGTTTAAGCGTATTGAAAGTATGCTATGACGAAGCATCAAATCTTAAGATTTTTGTTTATAAGCCACTTACTTCAATTAGTGTAAAACTTAAAAAGCAGTTGTTACTTGATTATCAAAGAACACTGAATTTGAAAAAGACAAGGGAAAACTTTGGCTTAGACTTATCTACTATAAGATGACTTTTAATGGATACAATACAACATAAAACGCGTTTGCGTAAAAAGATTGAAACAAAATCGATAAGAGTATTGCTAATCCTTTTTTTTAAAAAGTATTTATTAAAAACATTTTTTGACACTTTATTGCTGCTTCAACGAGTAGCAGCTACGTCAGTTTTTGACGCAAAATTAATTGGGTTATATGCACTGGTAGTGTCTTTAGATAACAACAGAAGAGCACGTAATGTACTTATAACTACAAGTGTTTTTTATAAAAAAGGTTTGAGAAAAACGAATGGTTTTTTAACATTAAAGTTACTTTCGCTTCAGCTTGAGCACGCCTTTCATTGAAGTGGAGTAGGTTTTTGAAAAGTAAGTATTACTAATGCTTTCTTGACAAAAGGTTTATTTCTTCGATTTAATAAAAGTAAACTTTATTCGAGAGAAGTATATAGAATTGCTTTTCAAACTATTTTACTTTCGTTAGTTTATCGAAACACAAAAGTTTTATCTGATTATTTAGTAGATTTAATAAAAAAAAATAAGCAACACCATAAAACATTGCGTACTTTTGTAAGTGGTATAGAACGATTTTTTTTTTCTAATACGCTTAAATTATTAGGTTTACAATTAAGAGTAACCGGGAAGTTAGGCGGTCGTATGCGAAAAAGTAAATATCATTATAGTTTAGGAAAAGTTCAATTACAAACAATTCGTATGGGTGTTAGCTATACTTTAGGCGTTAGCTATACTAAGTTCGGTGTTATTTCAATAAAAACGTGATTATTATATGGGAATGCTGATTTATAAAAAACGACATAAAAAAAAAATCATAGCAAGATCTATAAATAAATATTTGTCAAGAGTAATGTTTGCATTTTATGGGATGAAAGCTGCTGTGTCTAGTGTTTTAATGCCTAAACAAGTTGAAACGGCTCGTCGAGTTATTTCCAGAATTACTAAAAGGACCGGTAAAGCTGTTATTAGAGTTTTTTTTATAGAACCTATTACGAAAAAGGCATTAGCGAGTCGAATGGGTAAAGGTGTAGGACCTGTTAAACTTTGAATTGCACGTATTCCAAAGGGAATGGTCTTTTTAGAAATTGGTAACGTCTCAAAACTTTTGGCGTTTAAAGCTTTTAAGGCAGCTAGTTTACGCCTACCTATGAAAATAGAGTTTGTAAGTAGAGACGTATATACAAAAACTAAGTTTAATTAAACTTAGTTAATAGAGTAGTGGATTATAAATCCGTATGATATTCTTTATAGTTTATTTTTCTGGAAAAGCCACTTTATTTATTAAATTTAATTAACACTGCTTTATATGTGAGCTAGATATTACCCTATTTTTAACAAACAATATACTTTTTGAGTTACGTGTAATTAAAAGCAAAGACTTTTTTTATACAGACCACGATAGGCATTTCTTGTTAGGTTTACACGGTGTTTATTAATATCTAGTAAGGCTTTAAAAAATTTATATCAAAATGAAAAAAAATTATTTATATAAAAAATGAAATTTTTTGACTTTATTAAATAAATTAGTAATTGCCGGATTTTTTAGTTATACAAAAAAAGTAGTGTTTCTACATTTTGATATTAATAAGATTTCATTTTTTGTATATAAAAAAAAAAAAAAATATGTAAATACTCGGTTAGAATATTTACGAAAGCAATATAATTGAAAAGTATTTCCAAACTCAAAATAGCAACTCTTTTTATTGGAAATGTGGCTGAGTGGTTTAAGGCACCAGCTTGCTAAGCTGACGTGCTTTTGTAAAGCACCAGGGGTTCAAATCCCCTCGTTTCCAGTTATGTGCATTATACTAAATTAAAACAGGAGTTTCTTTCATATTATTTAATAAAAATGACAACGAGACTTTTAAATAGTATGTTTTACTCAGTTACACGTAAAAAAATTAGAGTTCTATAAATCTAATTAGGATAACTATGATTAAGGTTCAGACAAAATTAAATGTTATTGATAATTCAGGAGCAAAATTAGCGAAATGTATTAAAATTTTGGGTAAGGGAAAAAAAAAAACAGCTTCAGTGGGGAGTTTAGTTTTTGTAACATTAAGTAAGTTTGTTTATCGAAAAAGAGTAGTAAAACGAACTATTTATTTAGGGCTTATTACTGGAATTAAATATTGAGTCACTCGATTAGAAGGAACCTCTATTAAATTTTTTTCTAATAGAATTCTTATTTTTAATAAGCAATATAAATTTTTAGGTACCCGTATTTATGGTGCTATTGGAAAAGAGATAAAAACAAAAACTTTTCGCGAAAAAAATAACAAAAAAAATTTTCAAAAAGTTATTGCATATAGCCCTTTAGTGATTTAGTGATTTTTTTACTTACAAACATCGTAATTAATGTTTATTTTCTATGCTATAGGTAAACATAAGCTTAAGTAGCTCCAATTGGCAGAGCAGAGGACTGAAAATCCTTGTGTTAGTGGTTCGAGTCCACTTTTAGGCATTGGTGTGCTTTTTTAGTGTTTGGTTCATTTCTTATACATTGTTTACAAACTGACCAAAGCTAAAAATGAGGACGCAACTTAACTGCGGTGTGAAAGTACTAAAGTCTACGTAAACTATATTTACGCACCTGATTTAATGAAAAAGGTTTGAATTTTGTTATACATTCCAACTTAATTAAAATTAGGTTGGGATTATTTTTGATTAGTATTTTCAATTCATGCTAAATACTATGTTTATTTATTTAGATGTTTCTATCTTTTATTTTCATTAAACGAGTAGTTTTTTCAATTGAATCTTATTTTAGTTATTTTGATTATATTTTTTATACAGTACTAACATTGGTACCCTTATTAATTGTGGTTGCGTTTTTTACTTTAGCTGAGCGAAAAGCAATGGCAGCAGTTCAAAGAAGAAAAGGTCCCAATGTTGTCGGTATTTTTGGGTTTTTACAACCTTTTGCAGATGGTTTAAAATTAGTTGTTAAAGAAATCATAATGCCTACAAAATCTAACAAGTTTTTATTCGTATTTGGGCCTAGTGTTACCCTTTTTTTAAGTTTTACCGGGTGAGTTTCTGTATCTTTTGATATCTATACACAAATTTTGAATTTAAACGCAAGCTTACTTTATGTATTAGTGATATCTTCGTTAGGAGTTTATGGTATTCTTTTATCAGGGTGAGCAAGTAATTCAAAGTATGCCTTAATGGGTGCGTTACGTTCGGTAGCTCAAATGATCTCTTACGAAGTATCTATTAGTTTGATTATTATTCCAATAATTTTATTATGTGGTTCGTTAAATTTAAATAAAATTGTTTATATTCAAATGAAAACAATTTGGTTTTTTTTCCCATTATTACCATTAGCGATAATTTTTTTTATTTCTATTTTAGCTGAGACAAATCGAGCTCCGTTTGATTTACCAGAAGCTGAAGCAGAATTAGTTGCGGGTTATAATGTTGAATACTCAGCTATACTATTCGCTGCTTTTTTTTTGGGAGAATATGCAAATATTCTTCTAATGTGTAGCTTATATGTTATTTTTTTCTTAGGTGGTGGTGCTTTTATAACTTCTGAGGTTTTTTTATTAAGTAGAGGCTTTTCAACTATAGTTGGCTTAGACTTATTTTTTAGTATAAAATCAATCTTTATTGCTTTTACTTTTATATTTGTTCGATCGAATTTACCACGATTTAGATTTGATCAATTAATGTATATTGGTTGAAAAATTTTTTTACCACTTACATTAGGATTTGTTTTTTTTTTTTCAGGGGTTTTATGAACTGCTGATAGTTTAGAAATATCGTCTTTACCTAGAATGGGATCTGCATTTAATTATTTGGAAAGCTTATCTATCCGCTTTTAAATTGTTTTTTGAAAAAATAATAGCAAAGTACGCACATTTGAAGAGTATAAAGGTACTTAATAAAAATTAATCGAAACGCTTTCAAGGTTTTTTAGATTGGTATAAGTCGTCATGATGTACTTAACTTTACTTTTTAGTCAGATAGTTAAAATTGAAACAGCAAGTACTCAGTTAAATGATAAGTTAGTGGAGCCACTAATTGGAAGATTCTTTTATAACCAAGATTACTTAATTATAAAGAGTTGGTTTTTTGAATTATTACCTGAGTTATTGTTAACTGTTTTTATTTTATATTGTTTAGTTACTGTTTTTAATGATTCACAAAAGTCAATTTTTCAATATTATAGATGACTTTTTTTTTTTATGTTTTTATTTGTAGTTTTATTTTGAAAGGTTTTATTTTTTAGTTGAAGTACTACTAATATTATATTAGGTTTTACTTGAATTAATTGTTTATATACAAACATTTCAAAATTGGTTATATTAGGTTTAACCTTAATTGTTTTATTAATATCAAAAGATAAGATTAAAAGAGCTGATAACCTAGCTACTATTGTTGAATTTCCTTTAATTGTGGGTTTTTCTGTATTATTTATGTTTTTACTAACGTCGAGTTACGATTTTTTTGGGGTATATTTAGCGATAGAAGGCTTAAGTTTAACATTATACGCATTAGCTGCAATGTTACATCAAGGTATCGTATCTACTGAAGCTGCTATTAAATACTTTTCATTAGGTGCTATTTCTGGTGGAGTGTTTTTATTTGGAATTAGCATTATATTCGGTATTGTAGGTAGTTTAGACTTTTTAGAAGTTCAGCTTTTTTTAGCGAACTCAGTTGCTTTTTCAAATATGTTAGAAATGAAAATTGGCTTAACTTGTATCTTATTTGGTTTTTTTTTTAAGGTTTCTGCATTTCCTTGTCATTTTTGAGTTGCAGATGTTTATGAAGGTATTTGAACCCCAATTACGTCTTTTTTTGCAATTGTCGTCAAGGCAGCATTAATGCTAGTTTTTATTAGAATATTATTTAATGTATTTTCAAATGTACTTTTTTTTTTTCAACCTATTTTAGTTGTAGCTGCATTAGGTTCTATGTTTGTAGGTGCTATGGGTGCTTTAAAACAATTACGAATTAAACGATTTATTGCTTATACGTCGATTAATCAAATAGGTTTTTTATTCTTTGGTTTAGCTTCATGTAACTTAATAGGATTGATAGCTACTTTGATATATTTAATGTTATATGTAAGCATGTCTTTAAATTTTTTTACAATATTATTGAACACGGAACACATGGTTACAAAAAGAGGTATGTTATATTTAAGTGATTTATATTGTTTTTCTTCTTATAATACTGAAAGTAGTAAGCATCTTGTTTTGACTATTATGTCAATGGCAGGGTTACCTCCTTTAGGTGGCTTTATAGGAAAGTTGTTTTTATATTTTGCCGTAATGGAAGCTAAGTTAGATACGGCACTCTTTATTAGTTTACTTATTAGTATGGTTAGTACATATTATTATTTGAGTTTTGTTCGTTACGTATGATTCGAAAAACAATGTGTATTAAAATTATATTATTATAAGCAGTCAAATGGATTTGACTTTTTATTAAGAATCTTATCTACTGGATTAGTTATTTTCCCTTTAATTTTCCCTTATGTTTTTTCACTAGGTACTGATATAGCTATTTCTTGTACATGACCTTTAATTGGTTAATGTATTTTATGTTTTTTGAGAACTTATAGTTTAATCGGTAAAATCTGCCTCTCATGAAGGTAAAGATGTAGGTTCAAGTCCTGCTGGGTTCAATATATGCTTTTATTTTTAATCATATCAATTTTAATTGGAACAATTGTAGTAATTAAATTACTTACCTTTTTTGATGTTAGCCAAAAGAGAGTTCAACAAATAAGTTTGATTTCAACACTAGTATGCTTTTTTTTATCGATTTTTTTATGGGTTTTTTTTGATAGATCTACCACAGATTTTCAGTTTATTAGTTACAATTATTATTCAGTAAATAAAACATTATTTATCGGAAATTTAAATGAATCTTTAGTTACTTTTATAAGTCAATTTAGTATTTCATTTGGGGTAGATGGTATTTCGTTATTTTTTATTTTATTAAGTACTTTTATAATACCTTTATGTTTATTAACCTCATATAAACAAAACTTTATTCAGGTAATTGACTATTGTGTATATTTTTTAATGATCGAGATTTTTCTAATTTTATCTTTTGCGGCATTAGATATGATCGGATTTTTTATCTTTTTTGAAAGTATTTTAATTCCTATGTTTTTTGTTATAGGTATTTGAGGTTCACGTGAACGAAGAGTACGTGCAAGTTTTTTATTTTTCTTATATACCTTATTTGGATCAATATTTCTCTTTTTTTCAGTTTTTATGCTATATTACGATCTAGGTACGACTAGTTTTAATTTATTGTCAAAATCAAATATTGAGTTAGATAAGCAGCTAGTTCTTTGATTGTTTAGTTACTTAGCATTTTCTGTGAAAATACCAACAATCCCCATGCATATTTGATTACCTGAAGCACATGTAGAGGCACCAACAGCAGGATCTGTTATTTTAGCAGGACTTGCTTTGAAGTTAGGTGGTTATGGTTTTATACGGGTACTTCTACCTATTTTTTCTGAAGCAACTGCTTTTTATTTACCGTTAACAGACACTTTTGCATTGGTAAGTATTGTTTACGCTTCATTTACAACTATTCGACAAATTGATATGAAGAGAATTATTGCTTACTCTTCAGTCGCGCATATGAATCTTGTTGTTTTAGGTATTTTTTCTGGAAATATCCAAGGAATTGCTGGTAGTATTTTTTTAATGTTAGCTCATGGTATTGTATCTTCTGCTTTATTTTTTATGATTGGTGTCCTATATGATAAATATGGTACACGTATTATCTATTATTATGGGGGTTTAGTACAAACAATGCCAATTTTCGCGACTCATTTGATTATTTTTTGTTTAGCAAATGTAGGATTACCTGGTACTTGTAACTTTATAGGTGAATTTGTAGTTTTCATAGGTTTAGTTGATCGTAATTTATTTGTAATGCTTATTGCTGTAACCGGTGTGATTTTAAGTGTGTTGTATACTATGTTTTTTTGTAATAGAGTAGTTTTTGGAAATTTAAATTTAAATTATATATTAGCCTACAGAGATATGACTAAAAGAGAATTAGCTACTATATTACCATTAACTGTTCTAACGCTAGTATTAGGTATTTTCCCAGATTTGGTTTTTGATACCATATTGGCATCAGTTTCGTTAGTAATTGAACAATCAAAATTTTAATAACTAGGTGCAAAACTTAAATAACTTTAGTAAATGTGTAGTCAACTCAATATTACTCTCTAAATTAAATGTATTGAATTTACAAAGTATTCCCGAGTTACAAAAGTTATCATTTTTTTTTGTAATCTCAACTAAGGCTTTTAAAAGTAATGAATATTTATTTTATGTAATGGTTTCGTTAATTTTTAATGGTACTTTAGTAAAAAAAAAGAATCAAGTTCGTAAAATTAGTATTTTTAATATTGTACTAAGAAAAAAAGTAGAGTCATTTTTAGCTAAATTTGTTAGCTTTTATTTACCGTTAGTAGATTATGATGATATTGTTATTAGTAAAGGAATTGCGTTAAATACAGTAAGAAACAATATGTTAGTTTTTCGGTTGAATTATTTTACATTTCCTGTAATACCTGAATTGGATTTTATTTACAATGAATATCCCATGATTCGTAAATTTATCAGTACTTATCGTTTGCAGTTAGATATTTATATTAAGTTAAATCATACTGTGAAAGATACGGGGGATTTCTTATTACGCATGCATAGATTACCTTGTAAACTATTTTTGAAAAAGGTTAACTCTGTTATGTAGTTAGAAGATCTGATATAAAGTTAATTTTTTTTAGATGTTGCGTAGTTTATAAGTATGCTATTATACTTTTTATTAATTTGAAATAGTTTTTTTGCAACGATGTTAATTTTTGGAAGTAGCGCTATTTATTCTATAATTAGTTTAGTTTTTGTAATAGTGGGTTCTTGCATGATTTTATTTATATTAGAGATAGAATTTTTATCTTTTATCTTATTATTAGTATATATAGGTGCAATTGCTGTGCTATTCTTATTCGTGGTTCTTTTATTACAACTTAATAAAGAAGAAACAGTGGTAGTTACTCCTTATTCTCTTAATCTAGATAGTGTGTTAACTTTTCTTATTTTATGTAAAGCTATTGGTTTTATTTTTATTTTAGATAAAAGTATTGATAATTTTACTAAAAGTTTTTCTTACGAATACCTTCATTATAATGAAGATGTAGTTAGTTTTTCAAATCCAATGTTAACTATAGGCGGTGACTCTATAGTTTTTTTAAATTTATTTACACAGAAGTATACGTTTTTTATAATGGTTGCACTTACTTTATTATTTTCAATGGTAGCTTCAATTGCACTATGTGTAAAAAACAAAAATGTTTAGTCTTAATTTGGCGAAATAAGTCGATTGTAGTTTAAACTTAGTTAAAAAATAGAGTTGTATATTTGTTTAAAAATAAAAGTTACTAGTTAAGTATTTCTTTCTTTAAACTAGTTGTACTATTTTCGTTAGTAGTTGGGTCCAATTCCCAGCAATCTTTTATCAAAGAACTTTATGTTAAAACTTAAAAATTATAATGTAGCTAAAAACGAACAGCATCCTTTTCACATGGTTGATTATAGCCCATGACCTTTAATGACATCATTTGCATTATTAGGTTTAGTTTTAAGTTTTATTTCATTTTTTCATTTTTTTAAGGGAGGTGCTTATCATTTTATGATTAGTTTTTTAATCCTATGTTTTTACTTATTTCGTTGATTTTCTGATGTAATCGTTGAGTCTAGTTATGAGGGTCACCATACATTGAAAGTACAAGATGGTGTACGTTTAGGTATGTGTTTATTTATTGCGAGTGAATTAATGTTTTTTTTCAGTTTTTTTTGAGCATTTTTTCACTGTACTTTATCTCCGTCTGTAGGTATCGGTTGTGTTTGACCACCAGTTGGGATTGAGGCATTAGATCCTTGAGGATTACCTTTATGAAATACTTTAATTTTATTATCATCGGGTGTTACGATTACAGCAGCGCACCGATCAATATTAGCAGGTGAAAGAGCTGCAACAACTAATGGTTTGATTGCTACTATAGCCTATGGCGTGGTATTTACTTTTGTACAAGCTTATGAGTATAATGTTGCTCCTTTTTCTATTAATGATGGTGTATTTGGATCTTTATTTTTTATGTTAACTGGATTTCATGGATTCCATGTTTTTGTTGGTTCACTTTTTTTAGTTGTTTGTTTATTTAGACAAGTGAATTATCATTTTACTAGAAGACAACATGTTGGTCTAGAAGCAGCTATTTGATATTGACATTTTGTAGATGTTGTATGATTATTTTTATTTGTTGTTGTTTATATCTGAGGAGGTAACTAATTAAATGTAAATTTTTAGATAGTGGGGAGGATTTTTGAGTTATATTTGATTGTTTTTTAGCAATTTATAGTGGGTTATGTTTTTACTCGTTGATTTTGTTCAACAAACCATAAAGATATCGGAACACTGTATTTGATTTTCGGCGCATTTGCTGGTGTTGTGGGAACACTATTATCTGTGTTAATTCGATTAGAATTAGTTGCACCAGGAAATCAATTTTTAGCGGGTAATACACAATTATACAATGTAATTGTAACTGCTCATGCTTTTGTGATGATATTTTTCATGGTAATGCCAATTTTAATTGGGGGTTTTGGTAACTGATTTGTACCTATCATGTTAGGTGCACCAGACATGGCATTTCCAAGATTAAATAACATTAGTTTTTGATTATTACCACCTGCTTTATTTTTATTACTTTTATCGAGTTTTATTGAGTCAGGAGCTGGTACGGGTTGAACCGTATATCCACCTTTGGCTGGAGTTTTTGCTCATTCTGGAGCGTCTGTAGATGTGGCAATTTTTTCGCTACACCTTGCAGGTGTGTCTTCAATTGCAGGAGCTATTAACTTTATTGTGACAATTTACAATATGAGAGCAAGAGGTATGCTTGTTAGCAGATTACCTTTATTTGTATGAACAGTTTGAGTAACTGCCTTTTTATTACTTTTAAGTTTACCAGTTTTAGCGGGAGCGATTACTATGTTATTAACTGATAGAAACTTAAATACTACTTTTTTTGATGCAGCAGCAGGCGGAGATCCTGTATTATACCAGCATCTTTTCTGATTTTTCGGTCACGGGCGGCATAACGCTCTAAATTGAGATCTTTCTAACAACTTTTTCAGGTTGGGATCTAGCCAAGCAAATGGCGAGTTGAATAGTTTGTGCATTTTAAATATGACAAACTTTAAATTATTGGGAGTTGAATTTACATGAACGGTTAATGGAATAGCGTACAATCCATTATTTAGGTTAGACTGCCTTAACAGGAGTGAAGCTATGAATAAGGCTGTGCCGTCTTGTTCAGTGGAAATAGCAACACAAATTAGAACATCATTTCAAGGTACGGACCACGCAAGAACCAATAGTTTTTCATTAGACAACGAAATTAGAGTAAGTGTGCCCTTAACAGGTATTGCTAAGCGTAACCCCAGGTCGGGTGGTTTAGTATCTTTATTTAGAAGACATCATTCATGTAAAGTGGGTGATGATCCTGTTGAGTGAGACGCTATTAAAGGTGAAACTACATCACTATACAATAGCGGACAGAAATCTGGAGTCCACTGTGAGGCTAATTTAGGAGAACTTCAAATATTGAAGAAAGAGATTAGGGTTAAGAGCGCAGCTCTTATACCTCAGTTAGTGGATCAAGTAAGTAAGGGAACTTGACCCATGCTTAAATTTAATAATGAGATTCGATACCTTGTTCAATTAAAGCAAAAGTTTTTGGCATTACTGTCCAGAGAGTGCGGACTACATTCAGCACGCGTTGAATCACAAGTATTAAGTTGGTTATGTAACCTTGAGATGAGGGTCTTTGCCATCGAAACAGTGTATAGATCTCGTGGAAGTAAAACACCTGGGGTAGATGATATTACACTGAGCAAAGGAAACTTACATTACTACCTTAATATTTTGCGTGAAGACAATTTATTAAAGTATAAAAGTTCTGGAATCCGAAGGCTATTCATTCCTAAGGGTGAAGGAACAGATTTGAGACCGTTGGGAATACCCACTATAGAAGATAGAATAGTGCAAACTTTGTTTGTGCAAGCTATTGAACCTATAATTGATCCTCATGCTGATGTTTATAGTTTTGGTTTTAGGAAAGGGAGAAATGCACACCAAGCAATTGGTGAGTTAAGCAGAATCCTAAACGTAACACCTTATCTAAGACGTAAGAAAATGGGTACCAGAAGGTACTTCTCTCATACTGAACACATTATGAAAATTGGTGTTAAGGGGTTCTTTGATAATGTTGATCATCAATATTTATTGAATAATTACCCAATTCCAAAGAAATTCAGAAATGTGCTCCAAGGTTGATTAAGTTCCCCTATTCATTTTCAAGGGGTAGTTGAAGCAACTACAAATGGATTCCCGCAAGGGAGTGTGATAGGTCCATCACTTGCAAATTTTACTCTAAATGGTTTGGAAGAAGTTATCCTCCCAGATCAGGTAACACACTTTGATGAAGAAAAGCAACGTTTTCTAGCAAGTGTGGGAGAACATTATAAGCCGGGGCAATCTCAAGTCAGGAAGGAACTCGTCAACAGGGTTATTCGATACGCAGATGACTTTCTAATAATTTGCAACGAAGAAAGTCAAGTTGAAAAGGTGAGAGCAAAAGTTGTACAATTTCTCAAGCAAAGGGGCTTAGAAATAAATGACTCTAAAAGTATGTATATTAAATGGGTGAACGGTGCTAAAGTAGACCTACTAGGTTTTACACTCCATTACATAAATACTCCGCAAGCATCGCGAGTTACAGAACAAAGAACAAACTCTGTACAAAATATTAGAGGTGGGCTATATGTGTATCCATCAAAAGGAAGCACAACTAAGTTTAAAAAAAAGATTAAGTCTATACTCAATGATAACTTAAATTGATCACCATATCGTATGGTCTGTGCTCTTAACCCGATTATACGTGGTTGGGGTAATTACTTTGGGGTAGGAACATTGAGAGAATTCTCAAGGTTAGACCATTATGTGTATTATAGGACATATAGGTATATCCGAAGAAAATTTAAGAAAGTGAGTGTAGGTATCCTTATTGAAAGGTACTACAAAGGGGTGTCAACTCCTTCAGGTAGATCCTGGCAATTTCATGGTACATGAAATGATGCTCCTAATAATCTCAAGATTAGAAAGGGAAACATTGAATGATTAGTCCTGCTCTGCAAACTTAGTAAGCCAGTACCATCTCAAATGTTTAGGGCAAAGTTAGAGGTTCTTAAAACTTCCTTTTATATTGATTCTAAACCATTTGAAAAGTGGTCTACGAGCATGTTTCAACTACGTAATGTAGAAAAAACATCTAATGAATGAAGTGAGCTGTATAAGCAACAAAAAGGCATCTGTGTAGAATGCGGTGGATCTTTAGGCTACCTCCTTGAGGAAAACCTAGAAACACATCACATAAATCAAGTGTCAAAATGGGATCCTTCTCAAGGGGGTGTGAATAAGCTCAGTAATCTGCAACTCATACATAAGAGTTGTCATAGAGGGATTCCAGTTGCGAAGTAGTTATTTTCTGTCAGGAGCCGAGTGCGTCGAGAGGTGCTTGCTCGGTTCTGTGTGGGGCCCCTTCCGTGAGGGAGGGATCTATCACGATCCCGAGGTTTACATCTTAATTTTACCTGGTTTTGGTATTGTAAGTCAAATTATTGAAACACTAACCAATAAAGGAATCTTTGGTTATATTGGAATGGTTTGAGCAATTATTTCAATTGGTATTTTAGGTTTTTTAGTTTGAGCACATCACATGTATACGGTTGGTTTAGATTTAGATACAAGATCTTATTTTACCGCAGCGACAATGGTGATTGCAGTTCCAACAGGAATTAAAATTTTTAGTTGATTGGCTACTATTTGAGGTGGTTGATTAAATTTCCAAACACCCTTATTATTTACAGTAGGTTTTATTTTTTTATTTACAATTGGCGGTGTATCAGGGGTAATTTTAGCAAATGCTGGATTAGATATTGCTTTCCATGATACTTATTACGTAGTAGGTCACTTTCACTACGTTTTATCAATGGGAGCAGTTTTTGCTATTTTCGCTGGATTCTATTATTGAATTGAAAAAATTGTTGGTTTACAATATAATAAAAATTTAGCAAATCTTCATTTTGGTTTGTTTTTTATTGGAGTAAATGTAACTTTTTTCCCAATGCACTTCCTAGGTTTAGCAGGAATGCCACGACGTATCCCTGACTATCCTGATTATTATGAGGGTTGAAATGCAATTGCAACAGCGGGTTCTAGTATTTCAATTATAGCAACAGCTATTTTCTTTTACACAGTTTTCGATATGTTTGTTTATGGAAAAGCAGGTAGAAGAGCACCTTACGCAGTAACAGCTTTAACTTTATTACAACTTGAATCTATTTTATTAAAGAACAATAAAAATTTAACTAAAGCTAAGGTTTACACTAAAGCTTTTGCTTTACCTGCTTTATTTATTGGTTTTTTCAATGATAGTGCCAATGCGTGACAATTTGGATTTCAAGATCCTGCAACATCTTTAATGGAAGGTATTATTGACTTACATCATGATGTTATGTTTTTTTTAATTTGAGTAATTGTATTAGTTAGCTTTTTAATGTACGAGTTTATTATCGGTAGCTTTAATTATTCAAAGTTAGTTCAGGTTAATTCTGCTGCTAGTAAATTATCTACATTACCAGCGGTTAACTTCGATCGCGACCGTAAATTTACTAATTTGGTTATGCCCACTACAGTACAACACAATACAACACTAGAAATTGTTTGAACACTAGTACCTTGTGTTATCTTATTATTTATCGCAATTCCTTCATTTTCTTTACTTTATGCTGTAGAAGATATGAACGTTATTGAGAGTACCATTAAAGTCATCGGTAACCAGTGATACTGAACTTACGAGTTACCTGGAAAAAATTTTGAAAAAAAATTTGATAGTGTAATGATACCTGAAGATGATTTAGAAGTTGGTAAATTAAGATTATTAGAGGTTGATGAGCGTTTATATTTACCAATAGAAAAGCAGTTAAGATTATTTATTACTGCATCTGATGTTTTACATAGCTTTGCTGTACCTTCATTAGGACTTAAAATTGATGCGTGTCCTGGTAGATTAAATCAAGTGTCATTATGAATTAAAAGAACTGGTATTTACTATGGACAATGTTCAGAAATTTGTGGTATTCAACATGGTTTTATGCCAATTGTGATTGAAGCAGTATCTGAATCAGACTTTTTACCATGAGCTGTTTCAAAAGCAGTAGTTGCTAAAAGTTTATAATTAGTTTTATAATGTTTTATTTATAATGTTTATATAAAGTTTCGCCTTTACATTTAATATTCTTTGTTTATAACAATAATTAATATAAACAGATTAGTCCGACTTATTTTCCGTTAAATAACCTTTTTTCTTGAATATATAATGTTAATGTTATTAGTTTTTGCACCATTATTTAATTTTTGTTATGCATGAATTTCTGGTATACTTTTAAGCAAGCAAAATGCTGTGTTTTTTGCAGCAGTATCTTATATTTTTATAGCTGGAACAGCTTTTTGGGCATTTTGGAAAGTTTGTATTTTAGGGGATTTTCAATATCTAACCATAGGAACGTGAATTAATTGTGGTTTACTTATTGTTAATTGAGGTTTCATTTTTGATAGTTTATCTGTTTCAATGTTATGAATGGTTTCTATTGTATCAGGTTCAGTTCATTTTTATTCAATGGGTTACATGGAAGAAGATCCTTGTGTAGTACGGTTTATGTCGTACTTATCTTTATTTACTTTTTTTATGTTTATTCTAGTGACAGGTGATAACTATCTTCAGCTTTTTTTAGGATGGGAAGGTATTGGTTTATGTTCATACTTGTTAATTAGTTTTTGAAATACTAGAGTTCAGGCGAATAAAGCTGCGTTAAAAGCCTTAATAGTTAATAGAATTGGTGATTTTGGTTATATTTGCGGGGTGGCTTTAATTTTTTATTTTTTTAGAACAGTGGATTTTTCTGTAGTTTTTGTTTTAGCACCTTTTTTTTTCTAAAGTGACTTTTATGTTTTTAGGGCAAGAACTTTTTGTATTAGATACGATTTGTTTTTTTTTATTTTTAGGTTCAATGGGTAAATCAGCACAGTTAGGTTTACACACATGATTACCAGATGCGATGGAAGGTCCAACACCGGTGTCGGCGTTAATTCATGCTGCAACACTAGTGACAGCTGGTGTATTTTTAATTATTAGATCATCTCCTTTATTTGAGTTTACCTCAGGTATTCTATTTTTCATTTTGTTAGTGGGCGGAATTACGTCTTTTTTTGCAGCGACTATTGCCGTAACACAAGATGATATTAAAAAAGTTATTGCTTATTCAACTTGTAGTCAATTAGGTTATATGGTTTTTATTTGTGGTTTATCTTCATATAATTTAAGTATGTTTCATTTAGTGAATCATGCTTTCTTTAAAGCTTTACTTTTTTTAGGAGCAGGTTCTGTAATTCATGCAATGTCTGGTGAACAAGATATGCGTAAATTTGGAAAGTTAACGAACTTAATACCTTATACTTATAGTATGTTATTAGTAGGTAGTTTAGCGTTAGGTGGCTTTCCTTTTTTATCGGGTTTTTATTCGAAAGACTTAATCTTAGAAATGGCGTTTTCACATTATAGCATAAGTGGTATTGTTTCTCATTGATTTGGAACTTTATCAGCGGGATTAACTGCATTTTATAGTTTTCGTGTTCTATATTATACTTTCTGAGGAAAATTATCTTCTTTTAAATATTATTTACAGAACGTACATGAGTTACCTGGTAGCATGGGTTTTGCACTAGGTATTTTATCAGTGGGTAGTTTATTTTCTGGATATGTTTTAAAAGATGCATTTGTAGGTACTGGAAGTATTTTTTGGGGAAATTCAATATTTATTTCAACAGAGCACAGTACTGGTTTTGATTTAGAATTTATTCCATTATTTATTAAAAACATCCCTATGATCTTTAGTTTTAGTGGTATTTTTTTGGCGATAGGATGAAATTCATTATTAGATAGCTATATTTATTCTATGAAGAGTAGTGAGAATTTTCAAACAGCTAAAGATTATGTTAATTATCCGCAGTCTAAAGTGAATATTGTTTGATTTTTTAACAATAAATGATATTTTGATTATGTTTACAATCATTATATTGGCTATAGTACATTGAAGCATTCTTACGAGAGCTTTTATAAGTTAATTGACAAAGGTTTTATTGAAATTTGTGGTCCACAGGGTTTAAGTGTTTTAATTTATAGAATTGCTTTAATTTTTAGCCATAAGCAGTCTGGTTATATTTATAATTTGGGTTGTTTATTATTATTAGGTTTACTTTTATTAATAAGTATTGTATTACTTTTCTAATATGAATAGTACGAAGTTAAATCTAAATAAAAATAATTACGCAGTAGCTAGTTGGTTTGTTTATAAAAATATTTTATCTTTTTTTATGGAAGTTTTGGGTAAGGGTGTACAAAGCGCTAAAGTAGTTTCTGGGTTTGATTTAGAGATTGTTGTTGTTTCTAAGAATTTATATCCAATTATTCTTTTTTTACATAAGCATAGTTTATGTCAATACAAAACAATGATTGACATCGCTTGTTATGATACACCAGGTAAAAAAAATAGGTTTTGTTTATCTTATAATTTACTTTCTATTAAGTATAATACTAGGATTAATGTAGTATCAAAGGTGACTGAGTTTAGTCAAGTTTTATCATTAATTAGTCTTTATAAATCTGTTGGATGATCTGAAAGAGAAATTTTTGACTTTTTTGGTTTATTTTTTTTTGAGAATAATGATTTACGTCGAATTTTGACTGATTATGGTTTTAGAGGTTTTCCTTTAAGAAAAGATTTCCCATTAACAGGTTATGTAGATAGTTTTTATGATGACAATCAAAAGCGTGTTTGTTATAGAAGTTTGGAATTATCGCAAGAGTATCGTAATTTTAATTTTAAATCAAATTGAAGATTTAATACGTAAATAAAATGGTGTATTTTAATTAGTTAATATACTACGAGCTACAACTATATAAAGTAGGGTATTTTTCAATTTATTACAATTTCATTAGTATTATTTTATTACGAATTAATATTATTTTTTATAGGTAATACTTAAAAAGATAACTAGTAATTCTAATAGTGCAGTTGTTAATGCTAGTTACTATTTGATTTTTATAGTTAGATTGGTGTCAGTTAGCGTTTTTATTTATATTTGGTAAATAGTAAAATGTTGAAAATATATTTTATATTAATTACAAGGTTTTTTATAAAGAACAAGAAAAATAAAATTAGTTTCTTTGAAGCCACTTAATATATAAGGGTAATTTCAATAAAAAAGATTTAGTTAGTCCTTTTGGCGGAATTGGGAGACGCGGTAGATTCAAAATTTATTTCTTTATGAGAATGCTGGTTCAAGTCCAGCAAAGGATACTTTTAACTTAAATAGTGTCGTATTAACGATATATAAATGGTAAAAAGAAGATACCACTGTTTTTCGGAAGTTATAAAAAAGTAATGGTAAAAAAATTAATTCAAGGATTGGAGAAATAACTTTATATAAAGAGAAAAAAGGTAGAGGAAAAAAGCCGACACCACTTTTTTTTTGGTAAGTCATAAGAAAGCAACCGTAAAAAAAATTAATTCAAGAATTGAAGAAATAACTTTATATATATAGAAAAAAGAGTAGTCAAAGTCAAAGTTTTAAAAAGGTAAAAATGCCAAAGAATTGAAAAATAGGTAAAATTGATATTTTTTAATAAGGATTTAACCGCAAAAAGATGCAAAAAAGACGTTTTTGGAGAAATCCTGTGTCAGGATAAGGAAAAAGTAAGAAAGTCGGTGAAAGCGTATTTTTTAACATAAATTAGGTTTTTTTGAACTAAATTAGTTAAA
>JACKZZ010009756.1_pt1 | contig 27243 bp, 26 predicted proteins | sample 8027871 | NCBI WGS metagenome assembly JACKZZ01 (sample SAMN15724774, study PRJNA655200) | protist metagenome | isolation source: fluorescence activated cell sorting (FACS) single amplified genomes of... | place: USA: West Boothbay Harbor, Gulf of Maine | collected 2000-07-19 | reverse complement strand
TGACATGTGTGTTGTCTGTGGACTTTCAGTCGGAAGCCTGCTTGGTTTGGGTGGTTTGAACTGTGTTTGGTGTCAAGATAAGATTCACCGGCATTGCGTTTCATCATTAAGTGCAAGTGCAACTGAATTGACACCACACCTGTGTAGTCTTGGTCGGCATGCCCAACTTATCGTGCCACCTACGCACGTAAAACCGATATCTAGAACAGCCTGCCCTAGTTCTTCTAATTTTTCAAACAGCAGCTCGGGCGGAAGACGCCGAAAACGTGGGCGGCGGGATAAAGGCGGGGGTAAGAATATTCGTGGATCTAGTGGGTCTACCAGTACAGGCTATGGACGGGGTCGACACAGTGCATCAAGGGGTGATGGGGTGGTAGTAGTAGGATATGACATACAAGTTCCAGAATGGTGCACACCGCTTGTTGTCTTTGTCAATATGAAGAGTGGTGGGCTTGAGAGTGATGTATTACGGCGCGGTTTTCTGTCGCTTTTGAACCCAGTGCAGGTATTTGACCTTGCTGAAGGAGGACCTACGATTGCATTAGAAATGTATCGGCACGTACCAAGGTTTAAGATAGTTGTGTGTGGAGGAGATGGATCTGCATCATGGGTTCTCTCTGCTATTGACGATATGAAATTCGATCACGATCCACCTGTTGCTCTAATGCCTATGGGAACAGGAAACGACTTGGCACGTGTGCTCGGGTGGGGTGGGAGCTACTCAGGAGGGCGGATGGACTCGCTGTTGGACGATCTTTTGCACGCACACACGACAATATTAGACCGATGGGATATCCTAGTTACAAAACAAGACGTCAAGAGCCTGGGCACGGTTAAAATCGACAAGGATACACCAACAAAATGGAATGCAAACCGCAAACAAAAGCCAGACGTCCAAATTAGTGGTGTCTGTACCCCCAAAGTATCCCCGGGAGAGGCCACAAACGACCGGCGGTGGTTCAAGAAAGGCGTTAGAGACGCCAACGGGAGTAAAACGAGCCCAGATAATGCGTGTGTGGAACGTGAACGTCGAGTAATGTGCAATTATTTGGGTGTCGGATTGGATGGTGTCATTGCCACCCGGTTTCACGAGTTGAGAGAAGGCTATAATGACTCATGGAAACGATATATAAGCAGACTTGTTGGACAAAGCCAGGTTCTCAACAAACTGTGGTATGCTACTATAGGAACTGAAGCATACTTGGCTCCCCCTACAGCAGCGTTGCATGGAGTAGATGTTTTTGTTGACGGTGAAAGAATTAAATTAGACGGCCTACAAGGTGTGGTTATTCTTAATATTGATTCATATGCGGGAGGTACAGATCTTTGGGGGGCGGAAGCCACAAGCGCTGCTATCGATAGTGATCAAGACGACGAGCCGCTGACACCAAACTCGGGATCAGAGGAAGACAGTGGTTTCTGGTATTACAGCGCTGCAAATGCAGACACGAGGAAAAGAACAAATGAAAAAAACGAGAATAATGTTTCAGAAAAAAAAAGAAATGTTGTAACCCCAAAAGGATCAGGTTGCCATATGAAAGTGCAACTGCCACTTGGAAAGAGAGCGAAATCGATGCCTCATATTACAATGGCTGATCGTATTAACAAAACGTCGAATGAATCACTCAACTCTCTGAGATTAAGTTACCGATATGGGGCCACAGATCCTACCAGTAGTCATGGTCTCACTGGTAGCAGTAACGGGTATGTAAAACCAAGTTGCCACGATGGTTTGTTGGAAGTTGTAGGAATGAGAGATACGTTGCATATGGCGCAAATACAGGTCGGTCTTACGTCATGTGTTCGGCTTGGTCAAGGATCGGTTATCACTGTTTGTGCGTCAAAAACAAGGGGGGTCTTTGCGCAGATCGACGGAGAGCCTTGGCGTGTCCACAGAGGTTGCACTGTGACAATGCGTGTGCGAAAGAAACAGTCAGTCATGCTATCAAAGTCTGTGAATCGTGAAGATGATATGATGGATAAGATCGAACGAGTCTTGGCAGAAGCAGAAATTTCAAGGGTAATATCTCCTGAGCAGCATTCTGTTTTGTTGCGACGAATGGTCAAGAGGGTTGCATTACAGGCAGACTAAGCATTGTGAGTTGCTGGCCCAGCGCAGGCAGCCTAGCTTTGACGATATGCTGACGGCTAAACATGACGCACAGCGCTGCCGCTTTTGGCGCGCTGCCCGCGCCGACGAGCTAACGCCCATGCATGTATGGTGCCACGGGAGCTACACGCGGCGCGCGAGATCGACGCGGCATGGCGCCGGCTCGCGCCATAAATAAGCGCCTGGCCAGGCGCTGGGCTCGCGCGCTTTGCTGCTGTGCGCCTGCTTGTTTTTAGTAAAACTCTTTTACTGCGCGCCTAGCTAGGCTAGCAGGCGCGTACAGGCGCCAAAGTCTGCGCGCGTTGCGGCGTGCGTTGCATGCACACGCGGCATCGATGCACAGCAGCGCCTAAACTGTTTCGACTTTTTTTGTCATGAATTTGAGGTTCAAAATACCAGAATTGTCGTTAACTTTTCTTCGTGTGTTGCTGCTCGCCACGCTTTGCCCGACCGAGCAATTTTTTGATTTTTTTGTCGAACACTTCATCACTGTCGTCTTCTGTCATGCGCATGATGTAGTTCTTAAACTGCGAAAGTGTGACTTTTCCGCTGTTGTCTGTGTCCATACGTCCAAAGACAGCGAGTGTCTTCTTGGTCCCGATTTTATTGCGAACGCCAGCCAGTAGCTCGTCTCTCGTAACAAGCTGCACAAAGCCACAGATGCCAGAAAAACGATCAAAAAAAGTAAAATGCAACAAAGAGGAGTAAAAATGGCAAATGAATCAATGCAGTTTTACGATGGAAAATAAAAAAAACGTTGGCTGACGATGGCAATGTCCAGTGATTAGAAATGCATGTTTAGAAGGAGTGGGATACAACTTACCCCAGAACTGTCATGATCCATGATGCGAAATAACTCGACAATCTGTCTACGCCTTCGCAGAGATTTTGTCACTCCTCCTGGCAACACCAAGTAGGAGAGGACTGCCATAACAACCGTAACAACAACAGTGAATGAAAAAACAAACATAAACATTAAAAAAAAATAGACCTCAAAATTGATGATTATGGAAACACCCAAGAATCCAGTGGAACTCAGAAGTTTTCCAATATTTATTTTTTGTTTTTTCTTTTCGTCACCTGTCTCAATCTCGGTGTTGGAGAGCTCGCTCGTACGGTTGAGCGTTCCAAACACAGTATTGACCAACACACTGGAGAGGTCAAGCAAGTTCATTAGCTCCTGGATGTCCCCTGGAAATGGCCCTGTCGGTAGCCAAGCTGTTTGCAGCAACTCCTGATCAGTGAGATCTGCAGATCCAGGTCTATGGTGGTGGCCCCTTGACCGTCGCACTGTCACCGTCAAACAATCATAGGGGGTCAATCCTGCATTGTTGGAGCTCGTTGGACTGGCGTAATAGTTCAGTTTTGACACGACAGACGACAGATATATTTATACATGTTAGGCAATTTCTTGGGGCTATATGGAAGTTTGCTGGAAGAGAAATGTCACGAGAAAGGTTATCCTAATAACATTTTTCATCTGTGAATTTGTTTAGAATTTATCTGTAAAACGTTGTCAAATGGACTGTAATTCTTTTCACCTTGCCTTAGCGTCTAGCAACGTCTCGACAATGAGTGACACATTGCGAGCCATCGCTTCGTCGCTAGTTTTGGATGCCAGAATGTGCAGCGCTATGTTGCCTGATTCCGGATGCACTGCATTTGCAAAATCAACACCACAGTTTTGACCAGATTTCGACTTGACATCGTTCTCTTCCTCTATCTCTGTTTTAGTTTTAGAATCATCTTGAGACTTGCTGGTAATGTTACTATTGCTATTACTACTAGACCTAGAATCTTTATTGGCGCTGCAATACTCAGCATAAAAGCTCTGGCAGAGCTCTTGCACCATATAAGTGTTGCTCCAGTTTGTGCCCAGACACATTCGAATCAGCGCTGTATTGCCATTATTGTCTACCTGGGTAAGGTCAGTCCCCAACTGGACAAGCGCCCTCACTGCAGATGTATTCTGTGCATAGCCTGGGTGCATGAGATTTGAAAAGTAAACAATTTATATTAAAAAAAGAGGCTCACACAACATAAATTAGCAGGGATTAAGGATAATTACTGTTTGTCGCAAAACGGTGAGATATAAAGTTATAACACATGCGCGCACGCGAGCGAGTCAATGCCGGTTAATTGCGTGAGAGTTTCCTCTTAATTCTTTTTTTTCTGAAAGTTTTCTGAACAGAGGGGTAAGATCATGGGTCCACATGGCCCGTTTATTGAGAGGCCACAATCCAGCATTGCTTTGAGAACTTTACATGACGGGCCTGCCATATTGTGGTCCCACAGTTTTACAAGCCATGCAAGTTCAGTCTCTTCATGGCGCGATGACAAGAGTATTTTCTTTGTCTGTGAGGATTTCCGACGCTCTCCCTGTGATTCAAATATTACGAAATAAATCGAATGGCGCCAAGTCATAGGAAAAAAAAAACTACAGAGGTGCGAACACGGCAAACATGGAGATGGGCGCGTAATGCTACCCAAGTTACGTACATATGTGATGTATTCGTGCTTTCCGTGCAGCATATCCAGGGCAATGCCGTACGCTTTCTCGTCGCGCAATCCATATGAACCCTTTTTTTTTAATTTGAGCACCTCCAAAAGGCTGGTGTACTTGTTTCCAGGGGTGGAGGAACGAGAATCTCTCCGGTCCGTCCTACCGGCGCTCCTTGCGCTACCAGCACTGCCCGATCTGCTGCCACCCGAATGACTCGACCTTTAGGGAAATGCAGGTTGATCAATATATATGTAAACTCCGGGAAATGTTCTGTCTCTTACAACCATGCGCACCCCAGCAAACAGCACCAGCTGCAACAAAGATACTCTACCTGCTTCGTGATGATCGTGGGCTCTGACTCCCTTTTGAGCCCTTTGATCGCGAACGCTCCCTGCGGCGTTCAGCCATCCGAGCTTTTCGGCTCATGCTGCTCTTCTCTTCGCGTTTGGCCTCGGACGTCGTCAAAGTAGCTCAAGGACGCCATGATTATGGCAGGCACTTTGTGTGATTTGGGTGATCGAGCTGCTGGCGGTTTTCCGCTGCCCCTGCCTGGGGGACAGCAGTTATCGGGAAAGCAGAAAAGAAACAAAGAGAGAAAATCTGAGCTTTTCCAAGGTTTTTCATTTGTGAAAGAAAGTTTCAGAAAGTTCCAGCTGTCGCAATAAAATGTCACAATTCCCCCCTCGAGAACGGTTACATGAGCTTGGTGAGTGCTTGGAAGGAAAGGAAAAGGCTTCATGAGCAATGGGCTAGTGAAGATACTTAATGATACGTGAAAGGAGTGGTCAAGGTTTCAAATTAGTTTTTAGACCAGTGGAATATATCCTTGATATTAATAGAAAGAATAATAGGTATGAATAATAGGACTCGCTTTACGCTTGAGGCCGATCTAAGTAGATAAACACTTGCCTAGCGCATTGGCATTTGCTATTTTAATATATTTCTATCTCGAGTACGAGTACGAGAAAGCTCCCCAAGTATGGCCTGGCATAATATCTGATTGCAGCGCAGCCAAAGTTCAGTCTAATAAAATACCAATAATAAAAAAACAAAAGCTATTTCGAAATATCTACCTATGCTTGTACAATATGCGAGTGGAGGCTGTACATATGTGGTGGTATTGAATATGAATATATTCAAGACGTTCTAATGGAACGATAGCTAAAGCTAATGCGTAAACACTACGTGTTAACCTAGCTTCGCCTTGCGGTGTACCATATGTGAATGAATACCACCACTACATGTACACCACCACGTCTTTTAAGCTAGACCCTAGACAACAAGCAAACGAATAGCTAGCTAACTATTCAGTGCCCGTTATGCATGCAATATATGAAGGCCAGAAGCCAGTATGTATTGAGGAGCGCATGCGAAGCATTGAAGATCACCATAGCAGTTTTAGAACGATGATAAAGCTAAAATAAAAGCCAAGGGAGTATACCAGAAACACTGAAGAAGGGGTAGATACGTAGACGACGCACGAGATGTAGCCAAACTAACAGTGATGCAGCCGCAGCGTGCACACTAGCATACAGCAATTATAAGAAGATGTATTTTCCTGGTCGTTTTTTTAGCAAAAGCGGATTCTGGCCGCCTCATGCACCTTATACTGATGGGTTTGTGCAAGCAAATGCTGTGTATACCCTCGTAGCACATGGTGGCCTAGGTGCTTCGCCTTACAGTGCCTGCTCTTAAAGCTAGATTTGGCTTCAAACGCAAAATCTACAAGGATTGAATTTCCCTGCTGCTATTGCTTGCCAAATAATAAATGAGATGTTGTATAAATAAATGAAGTGGTGATATCTTCGTGCAATTAGTAAGATCACAATCTTTTGAGGTCGAAACTCTTGATGGATGGCATCTCCGCCACCCTACAGGCAGGGATATATCTATGGAATAAAAAAACTCTACTGCGTTGCCGCGGAATTCGGTGATGTTCAGTTGAAAGGGGCGGAAGATAATTTCAATCATTGGGTTTAGTGTTAGGGGGTGTGGTGTTGTGTTCGCGTTCGATATTGTTCTCAAGAGACAAAGCAGAAATGTTAATATGCTCAAGCCCCTGCAACCTGTGATCCTCCTGATTAAAACTGACAACAGATTTTGCCGATTAAATAAAGTTTGTTGGAAAGCAGGGACACGAGCAAAGGAGGAGCAGCAAAAGGAGCAGTAATGGAGGCAGACAGAAAATGAAAGAACTTGCACTACACAGGCGAAAATATATGGTTCTCTTGTGTCTCGTCGCCGTATCGATGGTAATTGTTTATATTTTTTTTGGTGATATGCATGGGCAAAGCGTATTTTTACACTTGCTTGGACACTTTCTTCGTGATGCTTATCTGAATAGCATTAAACAAGATCAAAAGAATATCAATATGAATACCAACATAAATATCAACAACATCAGTGACACAACAGCTAAAGATGCACAAAGTGTGCAATTTCGTGCGTGTGCAGTTGTTGGTGCTGACGGCATATTTTCAAAAGTTCGTCAACAGTTACTAGATGATGAGTTGGTTTATCTTGGTTGTGTGGTTATACTTGGCATAGTAGAGACGGATATACAAAAAAGGTGTACACATTATTTATGTTTTTTCGCTTTAACTGCATTTGTACCGACTGAACTGCTGTATGCTGTACTATAGACTCTATTGTTTATTCGAATCGCATTTTGGAACTGTTCTTTTTTTTCTCTTTTTTTTTCTTTTAATTGTGATGTCCATATTATTCGTAGGCCACTTGCATTTGAACGTGTGTTTGAAACTGTTGATGGCAATTCTAGAGTGTACAGCATGCCATTTTCAGCGACAAAAACAATGTGGCAAATGTCATTTCCCATGCCATTAGAACAAGCTAAAGCCCTGCGTAAATCCCCAGCACAGCTAAAAGCTGAAGCACTCAAACTTTGTGGTAGCTGGCATGCACCCATACCAGAAATGTTAAATGCTACTCATATTGATATGATATCTGGTGGTCCAGTGTACGATCGAGAAATACTTAGCCCTGCAGTACTCTCTTTGGCTAAACAACGAGTTGAAAATGGCACTGATATTGACAATTATAATGACATATCAAAGCAATCAAAAGAGGATATAGATGAAGAGATGGCTGATATTACACAAGTAAAATGTGCGAATACATCATATTCTGATGCTGATATATCTGTGCTGAACCACGCCAAAGATGGCAAACATGCACAAAAAAAAGCATTGACAAGAGTAACTTTATTAGGAGATGCAGCTCATCCAATGAGCCCATTCAAAGGACAGGGAGCTAACCAAGCTCTGATTGATGCTGTACTTTTAGCAGATTGTGTTGCTAATGCCTTTGGTAGAGGGACAGGTAAACGACACAAACGGAGGGCAGATAATAAACAGAAGTCGGTTACGTTTACTGGTCATAGTGTGCAGCAAAACCATAAAAACAGGACTCATGGTAAGAGAGGTAGAGGTTGTTCGGTGGATGGGCAAGAAGACTTCGACACAAAATCTCAAACACCAACAACAAAAAAAAGTGCAGAAGTCTGTTGGTCAAATATATTTCAAGTGTATGAAGCTGAGATGCTTCGGCGAAGTGCGATAAAAGTTGAAGCTTCGCGTAAATGTGCAGTTCTGCAGCACTCAGAAAAGGCAAAGGCGTTGGAAACAAAGGATGCTAGAAAATTCAAAATTTTAAAACAGTTGAGAGAAGCAAAGGTTGGTGCTTTGTCGATAAGTAGTAAAGTTGGTGTTCAACAAACAGCCAGTAGCTCGACGGGCAGTGTTAAATTGACAGAGAAAGATGATAATAATATATGTTTGGATGAGTTGGTGCTATCTATTGTTGGTACAGATAATGTCCTTGGATGTTCGAGTCATGTCCACAAAATTTTGGTATCACCAGAGACCATATAGTGCATTCTACTCTCGTTGTTGGCTTACAATAGCCCGCCCCGGCGGCTCGCACGAGTTACGGCTAAATAATGTAAAGAATGTAAGCTAAGCCGCCCCGCTGGGCCACGGCGCAGCACGCACGCGCGCTGCGCAGCTGTGTGCCGCATATTATATGGGCCACGCCGACGCCTGCCGCAGTCGCGCATGCCATAAGCCGGGCTGCGCTATGCATGTGTTATTGTGCTCTTTACATGTGTTAGTGTGCTCATGCAGGTTTTGGATCCTTGGCGCCCAGTGCCTTTGCGGAACAAGCGTCAGATTTTCAGGATTTTTTGTGACTTTTCATTTGCTATTTTTTTGGCTTGCCTGAGGTCTGTTTCACACAATTCACACCAATTCAAAGCAATGTTGTTGCTGAACGTGCATTTTGGACAGGATAATACAGTGGCTTCATTCAGAGATGAACCGAGTCGCTGCCCAGCTATATGAGGTACTTTTTTTTCCGCGAGAGGCTGTCGATCACTTAGAACTTTTTCGCCCGAGGGATGTGGAGGTTTCGATATTTTTTGGCGTTTATTTGCAAAAGAAGACTGGGTATTGGCATAGTCTGCATTCGGTTTCACGCGATTTTCATCAGATGAAACGGGACTGGAAAAAGAAAAGTAAGGAGAGACATTTTTTCTTATGGAAGAAGAGGACGAAGAAATGTTTTCTTTGAAACTTGAAGACGACAATGCCAAGGCTAATTGTGCATCTAACTTGTTGTGCGATCGTTTGGTGGCTTTAGCTTTGGAGGCGATGTCATTTCTATTCAAAGAGGCTAAGGGGTGGCTTGAAAAAGACTTTTGATCAGACATATTATTCTTCAGCAACTGCACCTGTCGGCCCACATCATCATAACCGTTTTTACGGGTGTCGATATCATCAATGACAATATCCGCAAACATATCTTTTTCGAGGCTGGCTAACCGTGATTTCAATTCTTTTGCTAGATCAGCACTCTCATTAGGATCTCGAGGTATGTCAAGACCTACAAATGTGTTATTATTTCCCTTCTCACCAGATTTAGGAGCTGACAACGTACACCGGAGCACTTTCAGAACGACAGTATTGTGGCTGCTTCGTATCGTATCTAATATGGCTTGCCAAGCTTGTAAAATATTCCCAACAAGCAAGTTATGCACTATAACGCGTTTTTTTTGGTTTTGTGAAATGCACGGTCGGAGAGGAAGTGTCGTTTCGCGACATGCCATGCACTGTGCACACCGGGATAGCATAGCATCATTACTATCTTGATGAGCAGCCTGTTCATATTGTCTCGTCCACATTTGCTCAACTTTGTCGCTGATATTAAAATGCTGAACGACTTTGTAACGACCACCGTCATTATTTTTCAACACTTCTTCGAGCTCATAAAGTGTAAGTTTTCCGAGCGGTGTCCAAGATGATGCGTTTTTATGGGGCATAAACACGAGGAATTGGACGGTTCTCCGCCTTTTCCAGCTACTGGTTGGAACACGTTTTTGCATTGCAGATTTGATTGGGAGAATTTCTAGCAGCAAGATAACCTCTTCACGAAGACTCCCACCATTTTTTCTAGGTGTCCAGCTATAAAAGCCATCATGATCCCCAAACCTATTTCCATGGCTGAATTGGCCAATGTACTCCTGTTGATCTCGCGAAAGCTTGGTGGCTTGAGTAAAATCAAGTCCATAGTCAGCTTTAACACGCACAAGTTCAGTCGTCGCACCGTCCATCTTGCTTGTCCAGACAACATCCTTCGAGATAAACTCTAACTTTTTGGCCCCCATGGCTTTCATATCCTGTACACCAGGGCTCCATTCATTACTAGATTTAGCAGCTTGTACGATTTCGCCGTAAATCTGAAGAAATGCATCAAATAGTCTCTGTTGCCAGAGAACCGGTAGGTTTAGGATCCGATTTGTGAATTTCTTAAAGCTGCTAAACATGGCTTGCCCTCCTAACTGCGCCTTTATCATGTTGTACAAGAATTTTTGTGTGAGCTGGTTTAAATATTTCAAGTGGTGATCCTCCTCCTGTTCACGATGACGTTGTTGAGCAACAGCATGCGGCACATAACCCAATATCAAAACCACCAGGTTTTCTATTTGTGTAATGCAGGCTGGCAGTTCATTTACAATGATTTTGTTTTCTTCAATAAGTTCTTTGTCTTCCAGAGGTGGAACATCGAGGGGAGGAAAGTTGAAAGATATGTCAAGATCTTCAGGAGTTGGTAGTATATTTCCTGCTGTTGACCTGATACCTTCACCAAAACACACATCTGCAGGGGAGTTGATATCACCATGTTTTACGCACGGTAGCACAAAGCTCTCAGCAGATTCACCGCCCATCGCCTGCTTAGCCTTTTCTTCTCTTCTACGTTGTAAATATTCTTCCCTGCGCGTCACTGCTTTTTCTTCGTCGCCGTTGGGTAGGCTTCCGAACCGACCAACAGCAGACTGGTTAACATTGAAGCCACATATGCCGCTGCCCAAAAGTTGGAGAGCTCGTTGGCCGTAGGTATTTTGCCAATTCATATTTGAAAAACTGACTGGTCCTTGACGTGGTCTCCGCCGGCAAACGATGCCCCGCGATCTCCTCGAGTCAGTGCTCCTAGAGATTCCAGTCGAGCAGTGACAGCGGAGACAAAACGCCTTTCGCCGCCAAGTTCTGTGACCATAATGATGTACTTCGGAGGCGCAACTTGATTGGTTCTGTGCACCCTTCCCATTTGTTGCAGAGCAGAATCAGCCGCCCAAGGCAGTTCCAACACGATATTTATTCGAGGACGCTGGCCCCGTTTTGGGTTGCTTTTGTTTGAGTGTAGGCTGATACCGGTGCTGGCTGCTGACGAAATAATGGCAACAAGTTTCCTTCCACTCTGAAAAGCTTTTTGTTCGGAAATATTGATGTCTTCTCCTTTAATGACTGCGTTGCGTGGTACGTATTTTTTTTCACCCCGATAATTTGACACCCAGTGTTTACTGCGTCCAGTCAGTTCGGCTACTTTTTCCTGCCCTCCAAGCTCTTCTTTCAGAAAATCGATTGAATTTACAAAACAACACAAATCTGCGGCAGCTGCATCCAGGATACCCAACAGCCTCGTCTTCAAACGTCCTAGTTTTTCCACTCCACCTGGATTTAAAGCATACTTATTCTCTTCATAATAAGTTGAGACAAAGAATTTTCTCACGTAGTGCTCCGCAATCGCCTTGATAATATTTATATGAGAGCCTTGCTTGTGCACGATATTCCCCATATCGAGCATTATTTCTTTTGTGCGAGCCTCTCCAGTTTTCCATAGACTCAAAACAATACTAAACCCGTTTTCAAGAAATGATTTGGTCTTTTCAACAGCTTTACGCAGTTTTCCAGTTGTGGTCATTTGCTGTGAAAACACACAAACAAAAAATTAAATTAACTTAAAATCAGACAAGAAAACCGTGGGATAAATGTTTTATTCGTATTTTTCTCTCACTTGGAAAAACCGTTGGTTTTGACCCCAATATTGCGATTTGAGGAGAGATTTTGCTTTACAGTTTGCAATACAGTCAACAGCCTCTACAACTGCATTATAAATTTCCCATTGAACCACAACTGCCCGGTTGTACCCCTTTTGAATCGATTCTTCCAATACGATATCTTCAACACTAAACTCGATATCGTGATAGCTTATCATTCTTGCACTGTAAAGACCTCTAGCGTATAGATCCCTTCCAACAATTTCCATCATCGGAACTTCACCCGGGTGGTTCTTCTTGTCTCTTGGATTAATTGCTGCCTCAAAATTTAAAAAATTTCGGAACGGGGTATTTTTACCCCAAAGACATAATCGTGACATCGGTGCTATATTGCGAACTTCAGAAAACGAAGTCGCAGATGCATAGAGAACGCACGCGTTTGGCAGTGCATTCTGTAGGTGCCAGATAGCAATCCCAGTTTTGGAACCCTTGTGCTTTTCAGGATTGTTGCATTCACCTGAGCACACTTTTCCGCAGCTGCACGAATTAACAGAGCCCCAACGCGCTCCTTTCCGGGTATTTCCTGGAAGCATGTTTTTGCACTTGTGGCTTTCATCAAGAATAATTGTTCCGCATGCAACCTCTGGGTCATTTGCAGTTTCGCGCCCTTGCTGTAACCAAGATGATATCCATTGAATTTTCTTGGACCAGTCCCTTGAAATAAGAGAGTAAGTTATGAACAAAATACCCTGTGAAAATTGAGCAGAAAGCGGTTTCTTGGTGTTAAATTCGGAAACTGATTCGATAGGTATTGCAGCAGATCGCTGTTGCTGCGTCAGAGCATTCATATCTCGTTTTGCATCTTCAATCAAAAGACTGCTGGTTGTTACCCAAACGGCTCGCTTCACCCCATGGACGTAGTAATTGTGCATTATTGTAGATGCGATCTGGCGACCTTTGCCCATGCCCGTTTGATCTCCCAGCAGGAACCCCTTTTCAGATGCATAAGCATATGTTAGTGTTATTTATTGTTTTTATTTCAGAGTCTAGTTCAAGCTCAAGAAGAGTATGAAAATATTGTGACGAATAGAAAGTTGTCTACCCGGCGTCTCCCCGTCAGCATAGAACCGACTCCCCACCAGGCTCGGATAGCCCTGCAAATACCTTCATACTGCAGTGCCGAAAGACTACCGTTGCGAATGCTTGACACAAGGATTTCTGTCAGCCTCACATCATCATAGTTCGGAGTCGGAGCTAAGAGTCCATAAAACAAAAGCAATTAGGGATTCAGTCGGACAATTGCATCATAACAATCAAGTTGCGCGCGCAGACTGCACACACAAACACAATCACGCACACACGCGCGCGCGCGCGTGTTGGCTTACTTCCAACGAATGCCGCCGACATGACAGCATCGGCTGGATGTCTACGGAGGACAGTAGAACTCCCATCGCACGTCAAAGCAATGCTACTGGATGGTTTGTATGGTACGACAACAGAAGGTCCCGATCCATTTTCCTATTACAAAATATTTTGACAAAATGAATGACACGAATTCTTCCCTCACGCTTTCTTTTTTCTTTTCTCGCGCAACACATTCGAAAATTTAGCGAGAAATTTATTTTTTTGGCGAGAAACGTAAAGGTACACGATCGGCTGATGCTATGTTAAGGGCAGAGCATATGTTTACCTTTTTTTGATCCTTTACATCTTCGATGTTTTCGCTGTGTGAACTCTTGTTCTTGTATTCCATTTCTTCGTCTTCATCAGAGGAATCCAGGATAACGTGTTTTTTGAGTCTTTTTTTTATTTTTTCCCCTATTGGGATCCACAAAGTCGCTCGAATCGGTGGAAGTGCTAGCGAGGTCATGATTTCCTTTGAGAAAGCGGGCTTTTCGAGATTGTGGTTGGCGTTTTTGCTTCTCTTTCATGCTAAAATCCCCAAAGTCTTCCGATTCACTGGGAGAGCTGGCGTCAGTTCCCCCCTCCCATTCACTACCGTCTTCGCCATCATCAGCATTCTCTTCGCTGTCGGATAAGATCTCAGTATGCATTGTTGTCGCCGGGGAAGGCTTTTCACTTGCCGTGTGTGGATGGTGAGCGTCATTTTCGTCTTTTGAATATAGCAGGCCTTCCAAGTCTTCCATCATCTGAGGATCGTCAATATATTCCTCCTCGGTATCACTAGAACGGGCTTGTTTCGTGCCATTGCCAGTTACTGGCTTGGGCTCGGAATATTCGTTGACTGAGACTGGGGGCTTGACGGGTACGTTATCTGTCGGTAGCAAAAATCGCGAAGCGGGGTTTGAGGAAAGACTCTGAAGAAAAGCTTGATGTCCATCGGCTGATCTGACCAAGGCGCGGTTCATCATTTTTTGAACTCCAGTTTGGATGGAACGGAGGCCACCGAGTAAAATGGGAGTTGCTTCTTCGGCCGAGAGGCTAGCAACGCCGTCATCATCAAGCTTCCTCCTAGCAAATTCAGCACAAAGATAGCGCACAAAATCATTCAGACCCTGCTTGGTTTTATGGAGCGACCCACCAAGCCTGTCCTCTTTAGGTAGAGCCTCGGCTAAAGAGTTTGTGTCCGGGAACAAGTCTGGAAGAACTTTCTTTGTAAAGTCTTCTCGACCCTTACTTGAATTTTTTAAAAACGAACGCCACTGCTTGCATTCTGTGCATTTGACAGTTTTGATGTTGGCATGTCCACAACTGTCGCAGTACCAGGAAGACTTTTCTTCCATTTCTGTCTGGGGTGCAGATCTTCCTTTCTTCCTTTAGCAAAGGCTTTCCCTCCGCTCGGATATTTCATTTCCACCCAACAACAAAATTATTCAAGCTCAGTCAGCGCAAGCCAACAGCAACTGCAGCTGGAGCTGCTCAAGCTCAGCTGTGAGCTGCGAGAGACTGAAACCAGTTCCCAACCCCACCTGACCACCTCTAAATGGTGTAGGGAAGAGCGCGTTGTTTGCCAGTTACTACTCTTCAAGCGGTTCTGAACATTAAACACAAACATGATTCTAATCGAATTATTCTGTTTGGGACTGATCTTGTTGATATCTTCGTATGTCTTTTGGGAAGTCATCGAACGCAAGTTTATCCTGCCTCTAGTCATAAAAGCACTACGCCACAAACTCTTTCCTCCTGGCTCCACCACACCGGTCACTATCGATCAATTGAAATTCCGACCAATCGCAGGACTAATCGAAGCAAAAGGCGTTCGTATTGGTAACCCTCCTGATGGAGAGTGGAAGTCGCCACATGCTGTCTCGATACGTAGACTTTACATCAAAACTAATGGAATCGCTGGGTTTGCAACGTTACCAGGGGTGTTAAAGATTGGTCAGTTTCGTCTTGGTTTCACAATACGGAAGGTAGATGTGCTGGAAGTTGATGGTTTAGAGGTTTTGTTTGAGGAGGAGATCGTGGAGGCAAAACTCAACAGATACTCTGGTTCAGAGCAGGATTGGGAAGATTTTCACCCACATGCAACGCCAGCTGGAAAAAAAAAAATGAAGGTAACACGTATCACACCAGTGACAAACCATGGTTTTGTTCAGTTCATCAAAGACGTGAAATCACGAGAAAAGTCACTGTTGAGAGCTGAAAAGACTGCATTCAAACGAAAGTGGAAAAAGTGGGCAACGAGAGATCAAGATGGGAATCAAGACAATAATAATTATATCAATAATGATAATAGAGAAAGAGAAGATTCCGAATCAGATATCGATTCAGACGAATTTAGAGATGTGTACGGAACAGATGAACAGACATTTAAAATATATAAGATTATGTTGGTTTTGATTTTGAATGAATGCGAATTAATGTATGCGAACCTTACACCCATCCTTTGCTAAGCTAACGTTACGGTTTTGTGTCTGATGTGTTCGCACAACACCTATATTTGCTTTTAATTCTAGATATTCACCGATTCAAAATGAAAAAATGAAAAGTCGGACTCGTGGGTCTCGTGGTGTCAGCAGTAGAAAACAAACACAAACGCCTGAGTTTGAAACAAATAAAGGAGGTGGAGGTGGTACACTGTTATCTAGATTATCCGAATTGATGAAAAAAGTTAAAGAAGGAAGAGAAAAGATGAAAGAGACTACTATGGATCAAATTAGATCAAATAAGGAGGATCGTATTGACCGTTTTCTTCGTGAATATGGAGAAAGAATATGGATAGGGCGACTCTATGCAAGTGATATTGAGCTACGGACCAAGAAAATAAACTTGAAAATTGAGAAAAACAACTCAGATGGCCAGCCTCTAGCGCTACAACTGAACGCGTTTCAGGGTATGAACTGCGTTGTACACTTGGATTTTAACTGATTTTATATATTATATGCTGTATCTGGTGTTTTGGGTTGGAAATGTTTGCTTTTTATATTAATCTTTTTTGTTGTTGTTGGAATTATTAGGCAGTCTTTGGGACCTCAAAACAGCATGTCTTCTGCCGTTAGCAAAAATTGCAATAACATCAAAAGCAATGCAAATGAAAGAAAGACATTCAGAAAGAGTAGGTGAAATGAAGAAAAGATGGGGCGAGCGAATTGATGCAGTAAGAGAAAAATTCGGAGCAGGAAAAGAACGTAAAGAACGAAGAGACAGCATTGTTGGATCGTGGTTTAAGGACAAATTTGGCGCCAAAAATAGACGAAAGAGCAGTTCAGGACGTGCAGGAAGTTTCGATTTCGATGGTGATGGTGATGATATTATTAGTTATAATAGTGATAACATAAATATCACAGGAGGAGGCAGTCGGAAACATCACCCATCTCCGGAAAGAAGACAAGGAGGAGATATAGGAAATAATGTTACTCAGGTGTCATCTCCACATATGCCAATTTAGCATGCAGTGTTTATGTATTGGCCTTTCGTATACGTCACACAGCGTAGTGGCCATCAGCTGTGTGCTAGCGCGGCCTGCGTAGCGTATAGGCTACCACAGCAGTAGCTATACCCTCATGTAGCTTCGCCCAGCGCAGCTTGTGCTTTCTGGCCGCAGGCGCAGCGTGCTGCTGGCGCCCTGCTGCGCGCAGTAGCAGCTTTGGTGGAGAGCTATTTTGCTAGGATCGACGCGCATCAGCTAGCCGAGCTGCTGCTTACGTACGTACTATTGCGGCTACTTAGTTGCGCCTACCAATTGGCGCGCTGCTGCGTTTTTCTCCCGTTTTCTTTCCTTTTTTCTGGCTCTTGCTCTGCGCTTAGCTGCAGATTTTCGTTCTTTTGCTGTGATGAGAAGAGATGTCTGTGCGTATGTAGGTGTAGGAATTAGCGATGGTTAGCAATGCAATAGCAGGAAATTAGTAAAACATGTAAATATTTGAATCTCGAGAAATATTTGTCTTGACCTGTATTTTATCTGCTATATCAAGACGTAATGCTGCACATTGTTCGATCTCTATGAAGACCTCTTGACCTAACCTTTGTCCTAGCCACAGATATGAATCCAGAATAGCGTGACTCAATTCGAGAGATTTTAGCTGGTCAGGTGTCCCTGGTGTACCAAGAAACAGCAATGGTTTTCCATTGTCATCTTCATCTTGGATTAGATCTGTGAATCTCGCTTGACCATGTGTTGTGCCAATAGCAAATGACGTTAATGCTGTCTGTTGGATAGGACAGTCATGTCTTACTGGTGCCAGACAAAATGATAGTCGATCTTCCCATTGTAATGGAATATTTTCTATTAAATTTGCAATTGCAACCAGCCCTGCTACATCTGAATGAAAATACAGTTTATCTATGTCTGCATGTGCCTTAAAGAAGCTGAATATTTGTCCAAGACCTACATCTGGACGGGCAGTCGCAACAGATCGAATCGCTTCAGGATGTGGTAATACACCTGCTTTTAAAACAGGTCTCAGACTTCGTTTCCATGTTTTTCTGAGCTGTTTTAGATCAGATGCTCGCATACAACTCACATAACCTTCTGAAAATTCAGTGCCAAATCGACCAGCACGACCACCAATTTGCAGTGTTTCAGATGTTGTTAATGCACGAACTTTTTCACCATCATATTTATCCATAGCCGAGAATATAACTCTACCAATATTCAAATTCAAGCCCATACCAACAGCATCTGATGCTACAAGTACGTCATATCCTGAATTGGTGTCATTAAATAGTTCAGCTTGTTGTCTTCGTGTTTCTGGTGGTAGAGACCCATATATAACACATACTTTCAGATCTGTAAAGTTCTCAATCTTTGTCTTAAGCTCGTGAATTCCTGATACAGATATAATTTTTAGATTTAATTTTAAACTGAAAAAAAAAAATGAAAAAAAAAAAAATTAAATCGGCTTACCCCTCCTCGAGAAAGATATCACAGCATCACCCCTTTTTAGCTCTTTCCAGCCCTTAACTGGCTCAGCTGATATCTGCAATGATGTTTTTCTCGCATATCTATGGATTTCAACAGTATCACCTGTATTACGGCATATTTCCTCTACAATATCAACCATTGCTGGATCACCACACACGTGCACCTCGTCAGCTGGCACTCCTAACATGCACAAGCATCAGCCGAATTAATATTGACATAACAACTGAATTAATACTTACATTAATTATAAGAATGGTAGAAGAATAATGATTTCTTGGCAAAGTATCATATAATTCACTAAAAGTGACAAAAAGCGACAAAATGCGGCAGAGAGCGATACAGAGCAAAAATAATTGAATAAAACAATAGGTTTTTTTGTGATAAGACAAAACACATATCAACCTAACAGTGCCTGTGTCCATGCCCATCCTCTATCTGAACTTCCAATTATCTGCATCTCATCAATGACACAGACGTCAACACGTCTATCTAAATCACACATTTCAACAGTACATGATACGTGATTTGCACCTACGGCGATTTCTTTTTCTTGACCAGTGACAAGTGTACAAGGCACGCCCATTGTATTCAGTTTTTCGTATACTTCCCAAGCTAACAGTCGCAATGGACCACAGAATATGCCTGATTTTGCATCTGCTAGAGCCTTAATTGCACGGTATGTCTTGCCAGAATTAGTCGGTCCTACATGTAGAACCACTTTTCGTCGAGGCATTGATCGTGCTAGTGGGTACCAGTGCTCAGGGCTACCCATATCACCAAAACGACCTAATCGTGCATCTTCATTAAGGGGAGGAAGACAAGGAAAATGATGGTGTTGTTGTTGTGCTGCTGGTGTTTGTGCTGTAGCAGCTGGAGTCGGAATTGAGGAATGTGAATGTGTTTTCACATCGTGCAGAGGAGTATTAACAGATGACACAGTCTCGTTTTTTTCTGCCTCTGCCATAAAATCTTGCACGAATATCGCAAATGAGCCAGACATGAGCTCCATTGCAGCGATAGTTTTGGCAGGGGATGTATTTGGACCGAGGAGGAAGCCGAGTGTTTTCAGTGGAAGTGTACTTGTGCCGCACGCACGAAGAAAAAGACCAGAATATCGCGCAATGTCATCGGAGCTAAATGGAGGGGGGAGGATGAGACCCTTTGAGGTCATCGTTTGGGCAAAGTCTTTCGTCTCCAACACCTGCCGCAGTCGTAAAAAAAGCAGACGTCGAGCTTCTTCCTCCTCTGCTTGGGCAGCATAGTCCTCGACTGTTGTTACTAGATCGCGTGTATCTCCATTTCCTCCTTCAACCCCTGCTGGCCGAGAGGAATACCCCCTTGCAGCACCCTCTCCTCCAGGCTTTGACGAAAAGCCCCAGGCCCTCAAACAAAGACGCCTCGGTAGTGGTGGGTTTAGCCGCCGAATTATCCTTTGGTATGGCCGTCGACTTGGTGGGGCCTGCTTTGTGAGGCGAGCCCGCCTTACGGCACGAGTTAGCACCTCCATTGTGGAAGGCAAATAGTGTTGGTACCAACAAGGCAAGCAGCAGGCCTTCTCGGGCGCTCTGCACTCTTTGTCGGGCCCAGCTCAAGCAGCTTTCAGCTGAACATCTCCGCAGCTGCAGCTGACATCCATCATCAAGCTGAGCAAGCCCGCGCGGAAATTTCGCAGTGAAAGCACGGCGACGTCCGACCCACGGCAACTAGAACGCTGACAAAGAGGAGGAGAATAATGGCGTCTGAGTTCACACTAACTAACAAACCCTTGGAAGATGCCAAAATTTTAATCGCCGAGGTAACTGGTTTCTCTCTGCTCCGCGAACGAGCACTGTTTCTTTATGTGCCTCCCTTTTCCTTTCATTCCATCCCAAAACCTGACGTCTTTTCTCCATTTGCCTGGCAAAACAGAGCGTGGTGGCTGTCGTGGCCGCCAAGTTCGACACTGACATCAAGTCTCATACTGCAACAATCGCCAAGATGATCCAGGTCGCCAATGTCCACTCTCGTAAGAGCGGGTCTGCGGACATTGCGCTGCCTTGCTTCGCGATGGGCCGATTCGTGAAGGGCAAGAAGCCTAATGAGATTGCAAATGCCCTCGGCGAAGGGCTGCAGGCTGAAGCAAAGAACTCTAACGTTTTCGATGAGGTTCAAGTTGCTGGAATCTACGTGAACATCAGGCTATCCATCGGGTTCCTTGGCCGCATCATGGATGCATGCAACAACGGCTCCCTTCTCAAGGGTCTCGAGAAAAAAAAGGACAAGGTCATGATTGAGTATTCGCAGCCAAACACTCACAAGGCATTTCACGTGGGACACATGCGTAATGCTGCACTGGGTGACTGCCTTGTCCGCATGTACGAGTTCTGTGGACATCCTGTGATCGCAGCAAACTACTTTGGCGATGAGGGTGCACACATCGCAAAGTGTCTGTGGCAGCTCAACAAGAGAGTTAAAGAACAGAAATTCGACATTGATTCAGTCCCAGAAGCAGAACGTGCAGAATGGCTTGGGGGTCTCTACAGTGAAGCTGTATCTGAGCTTCATCTCGGTGGACTCACAGAGCTAGCATTCCCAGGTGTCATTGCTGCAAAGGTCGTTGAGATAAAAGATCATCCAGATACAACTGCACCAAAGAACTGGCACGTTGTTACACTCGAAACTGGTCCCAATGAGAAGAATGTCGTCGTGTGTGGAGGGCGTGGGTATGTGGTTGGTGATTTTGTGGCATACCTTCCGCTTGGAAAGAAGCTCAAGAATGCATTGGTTGTTGCAAAAGACATGAAGGGTGTGACAAGCAGTGGTGTTATGTTAGCATATAGTGAGTTAGGCAAGACTGAAGCAAAGGACCCGAAACCGACACCTGCACCCCAAGACAAAAAACAAGAGGAAACGAAAGAAGAGGCCAAAAAAGAAGAAGAAAAAAAACAAGAGGGGGGTGCAGGAGGACAGAAAGGAAAGAAAGGAAAAAAAGCCAAAGGTGGAAAAGGTGGAAAGGGTGGAAAGGGCAAAAAAGAAAAGGCACCTAAACTTCCCAACAAGATTTACATTGTCGATTCGAAATACAGTCCAACACCAGGTGCATCACTTCCTGAACTTGGAAAGAGACTAGAGGCAAAAAAAGCTGGCATATCGGATGTTGTTGCAGAGATTAAGAAACGCAATGGTGAGTGTGGAGACATGCTTAGAGCTATGGAAGATAGCAATAAAGAGGCAGTTGCTCTGTGGGAAAAGACAAAAAAATGGTCGTTGGACGAGTTCTGGCGCATTTACAAGTGGATTGATGTTCGTTTTGACCACGCATTTTACGAATCAGAGGTATCAGCACCAAGCAAGAAACTTGTTGAGGATCTCTACACTAAAGGGGTTCTGACAAAGATTGAGGGTGGTGCCATCGTTGCAGATCTCAGCAAAGACAAGATGGGTATGCTCATTCTACTCAAATCAAATGGCGCAGGACTCTACGCTACCAAGGACTTGGCGCTTGCTCAAGTTAAATTTGACAATTTCAAGATTGATCGAAGTATATATGTCGTCGATGCCTCGCAAACACTGCACTTCAAACAGGTTTTCAAGGTTTTATCAATGATGGGATACAAACAAGCAGAGAAATGTGTGCATCTACCATATGGTATGGTTGTTCTGCCCCATGGCAAGATGTCATCTCGTGCTGGTTCCGTCATTCTCTTTTCCGCTTTAAAAAATATGCTAGCAGACCACCTAGACAAGGAATATTTCGCAAAGTACAAGGGTGAGTGGAAGGAAGAAGATATTGAGACCGCAAAACGTCGTTTAGCTGTGGCAACGATTAAATACGGTATGCTTAACCATGATGTCGCCAAAGATGTCGTGTTTGAAATGGACAAATGGTGTGCAAAGACTGGGACAACTGGTCCGTACAGTATGTATGCCTACACACGTTCTATGGGAATCAAGAACAAATTGTCCGAAGCAAAGTGCACACCTGGAACCGTCAAGTAATTAACTAAAAATAATTTAATCGAGTTACTATTTCTTGTGACAAAAAAAGCAAACTAACCCCCATAATCAATCACCGGTGTGTTACAAACTATAACCCATAACTAATAACAAAAAACCAATAACCCATCACCTAAAATCAAAATCAAAATCTAAATTAATACATTTGCAGGTACGATTTATTATCGACGCAGCTTGAGCGTGACATTCTGATGCACATTGCTGGTTTTTGGCCAACTGTGGAAGAATGTCTTGGAAAGAACAATCCATCTTCACTATGCGGTTACGTGTTCAACCTATCAAAACTATGGAATACATGGTAAGTTAGGCCAAAATCAAAAATTAAAAACACGAGTTTTAGTCCATTTAAAATCATTATCGGCTGAATCGAGTGGGATGGTCCAAAATCAAGTTAAATCTGTGACTAAAATCAATTAAAATGAATTTGATTGAACTCTTTCAGGTACGAGACAACTCATGTGCTTAACAGTGAAACTGGAGATCTACTTGCGACTCGCATTGCGTTCGCACAGGCAATTGGTGGCACTATTCAGAAATGTCTTAATCTTCTTGGCATTACCACCCTGGATAAAATGTAATCAGCTATCACTTAGCTATAAAATGTTTATCAGCTGCGTGCTCATCGCACAATAGTATGTGAATGTGTGCTTGCTACACACTACTACACATTTTAGCACTCCGGTTCAGTTTGCCCTTCCTTGCCATTATTTTGGGTAAAAAGACTTCATTTGAAATGTGGCATAGCATAGATCTTGTCAGTTTAATGGTTGCGTAGCTAAATGTCAGCAGACGCTTTCATGCGTAGAAATTCAATCTTCACTAAGCTCGTATACGTATAATACATATCTACGGGGGGCGCGCGTGTATGGCATGTTTGTGTCAGGTGTGCATACGTACACGTATATATATGACCGCCTCGTCGAGAGTAGTTTTTTTTGGGAAAAAAGTCTTCATTCGAAGATTGGTATAGCATAGATCTAGTCAGTTTATGATGACTGTCAAAACTATCACTGTTTATAGAGACTTTAGACTCTACGAACATAGCTAACCTTATGTGTTGCGCTGCGAAGCCCATATAATGTACATATAAAGCATGCAAGACTAGGGCTAGAGCACGTAGCGCCTGAGGCCCCGCAGCCAGTTCTTAGGCTTGGCGCGCAATAAAAACAGACGCAACGGCAGCTGCAGGGCGCACGGCCGGCGCTAGGGCCTTTTGGCTACTGCGGGCTCTGGCAAACCTACGGCGCTGCTGCTGGCTCCGCCGGCGCGCGTGCTTGGCAAGGCTGGCGGGCAGAGCACGCCCCGCAGTGGCTGCCCGCCATGCAGCGCCGCGCAGCGCGCTACAGCCTGCGCATAGTGGCCCAAAGCTTCACTGCAGGCCATCCGCGGCCATCGCCCTTATCATGCTTGAAATAAGCCTCATCTGGGTGCGAATCTTTGTGGTCGTCTGGAAACACAGAAAGGTCTTCTGTTTTTAGCTTGCATGTAGCATAGTGCAAAACTCTGTGATGCAAAATGGATGCAGTGTGTTGCTTCAAAGTAGTAGCCCTCGTTTATCATTTCAATTAGTGTCACGGCATATGACGTGTTAAATGGTGACATTATCGAACAATAGCACCTGTTGTTGTGTGTGTTTCAAGGTATTCCACTATGGGAGAAATGGCTGTGTCATCACTCAACTCTTTGGCCCAGTCCAGTGCAGTATAGCCACTCCCATCCCTTAGTGTCATATCACACTTTAGTGTGATATCACAACCAGCTGCTACACGCATCTTCACGACTTTGAACTGGTACATCGCACTAGAAGCAAGCATGAGTGCGGTTTCCCCTGCGTCATCCTGCTGATTTATGTTTTTCATCCTCGATATCAGGTATTTGGCCACTTTTCCACTGCCATAATGAACAGCATACATGAGCATGGTCGTCCCACCACGCTTAATATGATTTTCAATCATATCGGCAAACTCAGCCGGGTGTTTAAGAGCCAATTCAATAATTTCAGAGATTTTATTGTGCTTCGCCAGGTTACCCAGCTCGTCATCGATGAATGGATATACAGAGAGGTGCCGTGCTGTTAGCTTGTCTGTAGCATACTGCAGGACTATGTCAAGCAACTTAGATGCGCGGCTACGCTCGCAGTCTCGAAAAAGTATAGTTTTCCATGTGTTGCTCTGTTTCTTCGTATCCTTTTCTAGATGCGATCATCTGTAGATAGCCTAATGGTTTGAGTAAACATGTGTGTGCGAGCGTTATTCTAGAGTTAATCGGGTTCATGCATGTGTGAGAATGTTTATCATTCCAATTAACGTCACAGATAGGGAGTGCGAAATGACAGTGTGTTATCGAACAATAGTACCTGTTGATTTTGTGTATTACGGTAACTCACTATGGCAGTGGCACCAGTCCTAACTCTAACCCTTTGGGCATAGTTCAGTGCAGTCCTGCCTTTCTCATCCTCTAGTCTGATATCGCATCTAGCGCCTACAAATAACTTCACGATTTCGAACTTGATTGTCACAGTAGCGCGAGGGGCCGCAACAGCACACATGAGTGCAGTCCCCCCGTAGTTGTTCCGGTGGTCTACATTTTTCATCCTCCGCATCAGGAATTCGGCTACTTGACCACTGCCATACAAAACAGCACACATGAGCATGGTATCCCCATCCGAGTTGATAGGTTTTTCAATCCTTTTGGCAAACTCAACAGGGAGTTTATCACTCAACTCAGTCACTTCAGACATTTTATCGTTCTTCGCCAGGTAGACCAGCAGAAGGTTCCCCAGCTTGGCATCGTTAAATTGACACCATGAGATAGTCTTGGCAAACACCACAGGGTGTTTACGCTTCAATTCATTCACTTCAGAGAGAGAGAGAGAGAATTTATCGATTGTCGCCAGGTTGATTGCAAACAGCAGTGCTGGTCTCAAAATACCAGAAACCATCAGTTTGTTGAATATCCATTGCTGTAAAGACTCAAAAAAATACGACAGATGAGTTTAGCTTACTTTTCCACAGTATGTTTCGGCCAAAAGCTAGGGGCTCAAAAGGGAGTTTCATGCGTTTGCAAATGGAGGAAAAACGTTGGCGAAATAGATAAATAACAGCGGAGTGAGGAGTATCCGGGCGTTATATTCGTTCGGGACGGGAGGAGGGAGGTCAAAACTGTAACCTGGTTTTGGCTTATGGTGGTTTATTTGAACAAAAGGGTAAAATCATAGTTTCAAATGTTAAGAGATGTAAAAACCTGTTTGTCTCTCTCTCTCTTTTCCTTTCTGTCTTCATCGCTTGGATTATTTTTTATATTTTTTTATCTGATCCTTGCTAGGACCAGAAATATATTTGGAAGAGGGAAGGGTAAGCGTTAATGGATGGGGGGGCTGTTTGCAGCCCAATTTTGTAATTACAAAGGGGACTACATTGTACACGATACTCACCATGGTATCACACTTCGGCAAGCTCGATTCCAGTTGTGACAGGTTGTATCAAGGAGCACCAAGCTTTGGAACTAGACCTCTTTCACAATCCTTCTCTTTTAGACTGAACTTTGGCTGTTAGCTTTTTGTAGACTGAGTTTTGGCTTTGCTTTCTCTGCCAGCAACACCAACCTCCGTGCCCACGTGTGTTGAAATTTAATTTCGCGCAAAGTTTTGGCCACCGCTTCCTGCAGCAAGCAGCAACAAGCACAAGCACAAGCAGCGAGCCAGGTTTGGAGGTAGGCGAGCTTGGGCTTGTGCACTTTTAAGGCGGCGAGAGTCCCCCGGCGCCAGCTCGAGCCAGCCTCTTCGGCCGAATTCGCAATCGCTTACAATGTCTTTAACTCCGGATCATTTTTCGGACGATAGCACGAAAGGCGAGGCTGAACTATTCGGGCTAACTGCCTTCTTCCTCGGCATATCCTATGCCGGCATCACCGTTTGGGCAGCAACGAAGCTGAGACGGATCTCAACCTTTATTGCTTCTTGGACTACTCAGCGGTACTTACGGCTTCTTTTATGTTCCCATCAAACCGTTGTTCATATAAATACATTCAGAAACGAAAAGTACAAACTGGGATACCACCAACACACACAAGCTCGAGATACCCATGCATTCGGATCCCCGCACACAACCCGCAAATACCCCATGCTAACTTCCCCCTCCCTTTATTTCAGTTTTTTCTACCTGTTTATCGTGATCCATCTGTGTGTCCGGACGCTCACGTGGGCTACGTTCAGCTGGGGCTATTTCTCAGAGAAAGGAGCTTGGTACAAATTGTTAAACCATTAAACCGTTAGACCACTAAACACAAGAGGGGTAGGTGGCATTAATTCGGTGTTATTTCGTGTATATGCATGTGTAGGTATCCTTATCTTGCAGTGTTGCAAAGTTTTCCAGAGACATTGTTTCTCTTTACGTATTGTATACTCGCAATGAACTGGGTATGGCACGACGACGATGCTCATGCTCATGCTCTTGCGCAGTGCAGATTCCATGCTTCTGTGTTTCTGTGCTTCTTTGCTTTTTTGTTTCTGTGTATTGTATTGGCATGTGTTGTGGTGCGGTGTGTATGCTCTGATTACAATGATGCATTTACATATACATATACACATATGCGTATACATTGACCTTTTTGAACTAATACTATCTTTTTTTTGGCTTACGCTTACTTATATTTATCTACCTCAGACTGAAATATACATATTTTCACACGATCAATTTGCGTTCCCGTCACGTAAATTTTTCCAACAACGATGGAGACGTATCTTATTTGTGTCTGGAGTTGTTATCTTTTCGCTATTGGCTGTGTTTTACACACTTTTAATGGTAAATGAGCTCGGTGATCCTGATAAAGATATCGCAACCATAGATCGAGTCCAAGCCATAGCTAACTTCACAGTGCCATGCGTATTCGCAGCTGTATGGCTTTATTTTGTGTGTTGGGGTATGTCTGGTTTTGGATTTGCATCGGTTATGGAA
>JACKZZ010004398.1_pt1 | contig 27244 bp, 11 predicted proteins | sample 8027871 | NCBI WGS metagenome assembly JACKZZ01 (sample SAMN15724774, study PRJNA655200) | protist metagenome | isolation source: fluorescence activated cell sorting (FACS) single amplified genomes of... | place: USA: West Boothbay Harbor, Gulf of Maine | collected 2000-07-19 | reverse complement strand
ACAGACGTAGATAGTCCTGAGAATAAGGAACACATTCGTAAGAAATACGAAGAGGCGTACAGAAGACCGTTTACACCAAGCACAAATGCGATTGGGATGTCGGCCTCAGAGATCGAGAGCGGGAAAGCAGAAATTGACGGATGTGATGATGCACAAGTTCTTGCGAGAATACCCGACGCACCAAGAAGCGTTCGAACAGAATTTTACCAACGCAAAAGCAAGAACATTGTTGCAACAGTGGAATTGGAGGAAGCGTACACATTTCCATTTCTCAAAATCGCGGATGCAAGCAAATGGATGCAGATAGGAAGAACTGTAACAACCGACATGCATACTGGTAAGATTCTCCGAGATGTGATTATCGTCCACAAGAAACTCCACGCGATGCTTAAGGGAGAGGATGACGACGAACTAGCGAGGAAGTCCGGGAGTTCGGACCTGGGCACAGGAAGGAAAAGAAGGAAGAAAAACGAAAAGAAGAACCCAAATGGAACTGGTGGGCAGACACCAGACAAGTGGTACAACGAAGAAAGCATCATGAGTGATGACGAGAAGTGGAACCGAGCAATGACGAAGCTGTCGGACCTCCTTGATGTCCCGGCAAATACGGTACTCGAGAGGAGCAGAGCAAATGGCCTCTTCCAGCACACCATCCGCGGCGGACCGAGGGAACAGTGGAATATTGAGAACGGATTTCATCCACTAGATGTCCTAAAAGCGGAAGTGTCCCTAGACTTCTACTTGGCAAACAGCCAAGCAGAAGCAAACGCGAATGCACATACCAAAGTTGCAATCGAAAGCGTCATCTCAAACATGTGCCTAGAACTGGAAAAGGCAATGACAGTGCACTGGCTGAACACCGGTGGAGAACTGTACAAGGTCACCATAACAATGTCCAGATACAACGCAGAACATCATGAAGCCGTCGGCGAGCGGTGGGCCTCGTCGTGGAGACACTCACTGGGTATCACATACCAAGACACGCTGGATGAAGCGAGAGCAGCAGCAGCGACGAAATACGGCAATACAAGCGAAAGGACACCGTGGGGACAGAGCGGCGTAAAGACTAAAGAGCAAGAAGCCTTAGCCACACCGCCGAAAGGTAAGCTTACCACGGCACATACATGGTACACGCCGGTGGGTAAGAGGCGAGAAAATATGGAAATGGCCATTTGGGGGGCGGACGATAGGTTCCAGGTGGGAGACCCTAACCGGCACATGGACCTAGGCGAGGAAATTGGTAATCATCGTAAAGCTAAGTACGACAGCGAGGAGGAGTCGTCATATAGCAGCCAAGAACCCGTACAAGAACCGGGCGGAAGCGCAGAAGTGCATCGACTTACCGATACTCCCCAAATTCGGGAATGGGCTGCAGAAAATGATGAAACCCGCAGGTCAAGCACTGACTCAGCTCCGGGAAGCCCAAACGGTGCGAAGCAACCATTCAAGAAAGCGCGCTTTCAATAAGGATAGCGATTCGGGTCTAGAGCGGCACTCGCTAAGGGCCCACGAGCAACGAAGGAAGGACTGTTAAACTGCAACATATGGAGACAAACAGTCGTAGTGCGCAGGAGAACAATAGGAGATGTTGAGGACATAAGATATCAAAACACGCAGACCCGAAGGCCTTCAGGCATAAACGGGAATGGAGGAAAAGCTTAAAAGAAAACATGACACAACCGGCAACGAAAATACAGAAAGTGGGAAGTGAGATTCCGCGGGAGAGTGACCATACCAAGGAATACATACATAGTAGTAAGATACGTAAGTGTATACCCAAATAAGCCCAAGATGACCACCAAGGACGGTGTGATGAGCAGAGTACGATCCGCAACAGAGAGCAAAGACTGCTGTTGGGAGTGCACGCTCAAGACAGCGTTCATGAACGAGACGACAGAACAGATCGAGAAGCGGTTGGAGAAGTCAAGAGAAACAGTCGAAGAGGCGATAAGACATATCAACAAATACCAGGAAACGATTGACAGGAGCAACCTTGAAAGGAGGATCATCCAACAAGAGCTTTCGAGGAGGCGTGTCGCGCCAACAAGTCACAACTGAGGCGCAAAAGTGTTGAGGCCACCTTGGCGAACACAAATGAAATGCACAGAGGTCGATTCGATAAATGTGCAAAATCAACACAGGCCACTTTGGCAGAACCGACATACGACACGCACAGAGACCACTCTGGTATGTGCGAAGCCAAAACCCTAAGGCCTTTCGGCTGGGTACCAATATTGAGGCCACATATGTGGCGTGTCCAAACAGCATCACAGAGATATGCTCACGATACGTTTCAAATCAAGACCGTTGAGGCACAAAGTGTAACAAACGGATAAAACCCAAAGGCCTTTCGGTTGGGTAAAACTCCAAGCACATAAGTGAAGGAGCGCAAGAACAAATCCACACCCGGTACACATATCGCATAGAACGTTCCAAATCAATATGCGTGATATTGAAAATAAGCATAATGAAAACAAACAACCATCGTGACACGGGTGAACCCGACGTGAACAAAGGAAAAAACGGGAAAGAGAAGGGGGCCAAACAACTGTGAGCAACGATAACAGATTGTGGAATTAAAGACAACAGCAAGGGCTGGGAACATCAGTAGGCGCGTAATTAGTAGACTTGCAAAACCGTATCGTCCGCTGCGTAAGAAAGCGTACGTACAGTATCACTGAGCAAGCGCATACAGGGTAATCCCTCTGGATACAACAACAGTACGACAGTACAACAGACACATCCAAGATGCGAGGACACCAGTCTCAGGGTAGCGCGAGCAGCCGCGGGTCGGGGAAAGGCGGACCAGGCGTATCTGCGCAAGGTTTGAGCAGAAAACAAAAGAAAGCGGCGAAGAAAGACAGCAAGGAAAAGCTGGAAATGAACACAATTGCGGACCACAACGAGAGTCGCCATGGTAGCGAAAGGGATCCCCCTGGGACCCACAAAGACCAAGGACTCGACACCTTCGACCTGGAACTTACCGCGATGAACCAGGAAGATAACGACACGTATGAGATGAGGAACCCCATGTACCAGCAGCTTGGAAACTGGTGCAACATGTGGTTCGGAAAATTCGTGCAAAGAAAGGGCATCGACTTCGTCTCTGAATGCAGCGACACCACCAGCGGGATGTTTAACATCTACCAGCAGCGATACAGCATCGAAGAAAAGACGAATGGGGTAACCGTCATGAAAATCCACCCGCACATTCAGTTCCAGTCGTTGCGCATGGACTTCGGGGCTTTCCGCAAAGAGGTGATCAGGAAGAAGCAGGAAGACGGGTGCAACCTGGTCTCCAACTGGATGAGCTATAAGGTGGCCAACCGCGGAGTTTGGGACACCCTCCTCCTGGCCCCTTGCAACCAGAAGACTCTGGATTGGAAGACCAAGTTCGAGTGGGACTCCATGTGGGACGAAAAGAAAGGGGGCTGGAAGGAGGAGCTGCAGTGGACCGAAAATAGTAAATGGGTGTCCATCGAAGACAGCGATATGACAGTCACCAAGGGGACCTACTACATCAAGGTCGACTTCGAGGCCAAAGAGATCCTCCCGCTCAACAGGACGATTTCGACCTCGACGCACATTCTCGATCTGGCGGACGCCAAAGAGATGCTCCAGGCGATACACACGAAAGAAGGGTAGGGTCCATAACAACGCCACAAGAACATTACGACGACCCGAGGCAATGTCCTCACAAGGGAGGGAAAACTCACAGAAGCACCACCCAGCAACAATGGTCGAAAGACACTTTCGACACCCAAGAATACCCTAAGGCCTTTGGGCGGGTATCATCCAACGTGAAGACCTTTCGGTATCGCACGATTGTCAGCAGATGCCTCCAAACACGTTAGTGAAGGAGCGCACATGCTGGATTACACATCATCAATGGTATGTGAACGAGTGTTGACGCATATATACACTAACATAGCAAGATGAACCGTTTCCAGAAGCCTCAAGGCTAAACACGTGATACTGGAAGGCCTCAAAGGCATACACAGCATCATATAGCAACACTCCCAAGGCCTTTCGGTTGGGCGTGGGCTTCAAGCACTTTGGTGAAGAAGCACAGAGGTAAGGTATATATACAGACCATACACATGCATCATTTGTGATACATCAAAATATACAAAGCCAGATTGGGAAAGGGGGAATTGAGTAAACAAGCGCATAAGTGCATATCAGCGACACCACTGCGATAAATACATCATAAAACGTCCACCATACCGTAGTACGTCTAAATCCAAGTGACCTGAGTGTGAACAGACAACCCTCGGAAGGAGGCCAAAATGTCGGCGAAAGAAAACGCATCAAATGAACCTGGATGGGAGTCAGAGTTCTCCAAACTAGCAGGATGGGACGATGCGATGGCAAGGATGCATGCCATACCCACGGAAGGGAACCCTGAAGGTGGAAAAGAACCTCCCGAAGGATCCGAGCTCTCGAGCGGTGACATCACAAACAAAGGTGGTGAGCCTGAAAAGGCGGGCATCAACAGCCTTGAAGGACAGAATGAGACCAAGGAACAGCTACACGAGAGTGGTGTGACCCCTGGAAGCAACCAAGGGCAGAAGACCCTAGACCCTCTTGCGGAAAGCAACGAGGAATCCAGAACAACCAAACACCCCGAAGGGGAAGTCGACTTCTGCAAACACTGCGGAGGGGCATTCGTACGAGGTCCTTGCGAGACAGGGAACGCATGCACCTGCGAGTACTGCGGAGAGCCATACAAGAAGCGGATGGAAGGGGTTCTCGAAGAGATCCCAGACGGTGTACCCAAAATTGCCTTCCTTCATGCGGAAATCATCAACCGACACCGTCAATCGAACCAAGTTCTAAAGGACCTTATCGCCAAAAGCGAGCAAAGGAAGAAGGAGAAGGGCGAAGGGAACCTCAGCGAGGAAGGATCCATCTGTGAGTACTGTGAAGAACCCTTCAGGCAGGACCCAAACGAGACGGCAAGAATTTGCACCTGCTGGAGACCGGGGGCGTATCGGGCGTCCGAAAGCACGAGCGAATTTGTGAACAAGCAAGTGTATGGTGTGGAACCTCAAATCGACGGCGAGAAGATCAAGGACATACACACCAAGAAAGGAGTCCCGGATGCGAGGGGACATGTGCTAAGCGAGACCGGACACTACCATATCTCCGAAGACCCGGAAAGAACCAAGAAGAGCAAAAGTGGAGACAGAGGCAAAGGCGGGAAACCAAGCATAGCCGAGATCAGACAAGAACAACTGAAAAGTAAGGATGAGCTTGCCACATCCAGAAAGCAGAGGAAAGCCACAAAGAAGGCAAGGAAGAAAGACAAAAAGGCTGAGCAGGAAAAGAAAAGGAGGGTCAGCGAGCAGGAAGGAGGTTTCAAGAACTTGCCCTTCCCGAGAAGCAGGAGCATCCGAGAACTAGCGGCAAAAGACGAGTGGAAAGACGATGTCCTTAAGGTGATCACGCAAGACATGACAACAAGAGCATACGAGTATCACCCGAAACTGGGAGAAGCCGTGGAGTATTTTTCACCAACCCTGGGTGGGATGTGGATAGGAGCAAAAGTTTCTGCCATCCACAACATGAAAGGGCAACACCCGGATCACGCAACAAGAGTGGACCTCGAATACAACTATGAACCTCTCGGACAGATGTCAAACTTCAAGAAGGAGATCGCGGGAAAATGCAAAGGAACACTCGCCAAGAACGTTCCAAAATTCTTGCTCCGCAGCGCCAAACAACCAAAACGGCGGGCATGCGAGATGGACCAATTTTTCGCCAACTTGCGAGCATCAACCACCGAGGGGCTCGAGCAGGACAAAATACTCGCACAATTGAGCCATGAAGAGACAAACATTCATGAAAGCCATATGAAAGCGCTGGCGAAGATTATCAAAGAGAGGAAAGCGAACGGAGAAAGCACAACGCGAGAAGAGCAAGAACGAACAAGAGTTATGCGCCTGCGAGATATCAGCAGGAAACGCAAAATAATGCTACAGAGCAAGGTTCAAACAGGGGCGAACTTCCTCACGGGACTTGCGCGGTTCAGTATTGCGAAAGACACGCCTGTGGTTAACCCCAACCAGGGGCACGGATCGCAGTTCAAGATCCTTGACTCTGAGAACCCGGATGCAATGAAAAGCGACATCGCGGAAGCCGTCAATATCATTCAGGGCGGGCTCGCGCGAAGATTCATACCCGACCGCACCGAACTCCCCACACCACCAGCAAGCATCCATGAGCCGATGCTTGGATGGAATACGGGAATGATCGCAAGCATGCAGAGGGAGCGGGGAAGAAACGAGACGGATCCTGACAGCGATGATGGACGCCCAGAGAGCAGCCTGATCCAGGAAGCGGCATATGATCATGAAAGAGGGATGTTCATTGACATACCCTTCATGGAATGGAAGGCAATGCAGGAAAGAAACAGGAAAAGGGATGCGTCACCACCGACCAACGCTGTGACAAGAAAGAGCCACACACCGAAAGGAGATGGTGTGCAAACAGAATCCGGAACAGCATCATCATCATCAATGACCTCGGTTGGGGACCACCGACAGATGCGACCTGCAGATACCAGGAATCCAACGCGAACAAAGAGGTCTCTACAAGACAAACCCGACGGACAGTACGAGGTTGACGGCTTCAACATAACGAAGGACGATGAACGCGAAAACTGTGGACCAGCACACATTGTCATGGGATTCACCGGGCCAGGATCGTTGCCGACCAACAAGTACGACGAGTGCTCATTCTGCGGGGAGCAGTTTGTGCCATCATACTCCGACCCGGGAACCTGCAGATGCTGGGATCGCGCGGAATCAGCCATCCGAGGCCCGCGCCCGCGTCGAGAAGACTCTCCCCCGCACGCAATGTGGACGATTAGACCGCCTTCGGGGTTCGTGTCGCCAGTAAGTCCAAACTCACCGACAGAGTATGTGAGCCAGTTTGGAACTCGTATGGAAGAGGAGGCACCCGAAGAAGACGGAACTCTGATTGACAACTACGAGATGGTGGACTAAAGACTGTGTTCGCACGACCAACAACTGGACATAAAGGCCTTTAGGCATGTCATGTCAAGCTCTCCTGGGAACATTGAAATCGTGACCAGCAAAATACCTCTTCCAAACAAGTAACCCTAGGCACAAGGCCTTTCGGCGTGCGTGAGTGGCGAGCCTTGACAAATCAAAATACAGTACAATCGAATACATAAGTAACACAAACAATAATTTGACAACAATCGTACTCAAGATGTCGACCTCTGCTAATATGGAAGCAGTTGCATACCTTTCAGAGAGGCGGCGCCGCGAGAAGGTTGCAATTCTCGCCACGAAAGAAAAGGCTTCCATTGTAATCGATGCGAACGGGAAATGCCACACCGTTGGTAGAGAGCGTATCCTGTGGAAACGCGAACCGAAGGCAGCACCTTCGGAATGCGCACCAGGAGCTCGAGACATCGATGCTCAGCAAGAAGACCTTTCTGCTGTCACCACCAGCAACGCGGATCAGAGACTTTATGTCGCACCACGTAAGGGACATCTCCTTGGGCGCCGAGTCGCGATCATGTACCCTTTGAAGGATGCCACGCATAACCTGGCCGATGCTGCATCAAGGCAGAATGGCCATGATGCAGGTCCCAGAAGTCTCTAAAACAGCGGAAACAATTGAAAGTCATCAAGGCCCCTGGGCAAGAGATGGCTAGAGCGAACAAACCACTAAAGGCCTTTCGGCGTGGAATAGCTCCTTGTGAACAATTGATGAGCGTCCAAGGCCCCTGGGCATAAGACGACTATATTGTGTATGCAAACATTTGAATGCCCAAGATTCTTAGGCATAAAGAATGCAGCGTGAGAACACCACCAGCATGCCTTATGAACAGCTTCGCCCAAGGCCTTTAGGCACGGGATTGGGAAGCGCGGAGCGGATGTACAAGCTAGTACTCCAAAGATCAAAGGCCATACGGTATGATCGAACACGCTTAAACAAGCGTAAAGTGCACCTCAACAAGTGAGTATGACAAAAGCCAGAGGCCCCTGGGTAGTGGCATCAACATGAACCAACAACCACTAGGCCTTTCGGCACATAACTCCCCAAGCAACATTGGCGGAAAAAGATGTCATTTTACACACACAACAAGGCGTGAAGGCCATTCGGCAGAAGCGTCGTCCGTAATATGAACAATGTGTGCAAACAACATCGAATACACCCCGAACTGGGAGAAGCATGCTCTGAGCCGGGTTCCCGGAGGAGCCATGATATTTGACAACAATAAAAGATGGTTCTGGTACCCGCCCACAAGAGGGATGGAGACAACTCTCGCAACAAAGCACAAACTAGCGTGTTCGAACAACAGCTGACGCGTCAAACTGACGAGACCTTGCACAACAGGACCCGTCAGCTTGGCGCGCCAGACTGCCGTTAAGCCAGAATAGGACATAGTCAAAGTATTGGGCAACAGTCGGACAGGAGATCCGCATCCTGCAACAGAAGAAACTCTGACACGTTGATCTCGAAGCTGTAACGTGCTAAGTCGTACAACCTGAACGAAAGGCGGGTGCCGAAGACAAGAACACGGACCGGAAATAAGCCAAACCTGATCTCGTGTTGGGTTAAAGCGACCTCTGGAATGCGGTGCACTAGGAACATGAGGTGTTACACATCAGACATAATACGTGTAAGCCGTAGGGAAAACAAGTCCAGCCTCCACAGGTGGTGCACTCAGATTAGGGTGAGAGTGCACGAGGACTCGTAAAATAACAGGACAGAAGCCGTTATCACCAAGACGTCAGCACCGCCAGATCTAGGCAACTTAAGCAAGCGTCGTAGGCTCGGGAACCAACCCCGAAGCACCCGAAATTTAGCAAATATGCTTGGACAGAAACTGGGAAACCACAAGCGTTGTGAGCACCAGACATCATAAGCCACAAAGGCATCGAAACCCGAACAAACGGGAAGACACTATCGGTTGACAAGAGACACCCAACGACGCGGGAACGTCCCTATAAAAAGTAACCGGGAAGGTTATCTCCCGCATGATCAAGCGGTCGAGTAACCAACCCTGAAGCTGTTTGTAGGCTGATCACCTCACAGCAGGTTATGGACACAGGGGAAGCATAGGAGAATCCCGTCGAGGGGGCGTGAAAATCCAGAAAGCACGTGATAGCTACACGTGAAGTCTGGAAAGAAGGCAGACGCTAGGAACCTAGGTCACCACCACCCAGTTTAGGGTACCACATGCTTTACGCGAATGAAGTCGAAGGCCGCTTAGGCAACGACAACCAGTGGGTACATACCACTGACACTACAGCAGTCTTGGTGAAAATAGATGGATACGAGTACTCAAACAAAAAAAGGCAGGATTGGTTTTCCTTCATGGCCCGCACTTAGTGTTGTAGTGTCTACACCACAAACCTCCCAGCGCACGCTGGCACAACAGCTACAAGATGACGTAGCTCGAGCGTTTCGCACGCGGGGCGGGCCTGGACGGACAGAGTCCAAAATGAAGCGTCAAAACTAGACGCATACAATATCATCCCCAAGGCCTTACGGTATAAAAGGGGACCAAAGACCTCAAAGCCCCTTGGGGTGAGGCATCCAGAAACATATGGTCTCATAGCCCTCTGGGGGAGACGTTTTTCACCAAACACGCCCAACAAACTATCATCCGTGGCGTACGTGTAACACAGAACTTTGGAATTGCCTAGCACGCTACGCAGCACACCCCTGCGCCAGCTGCGGCAAAACCCAGAGAACAAAATTCAAGAATTTTTTTGCCGAAGCATTTCGATGGGGCAGAAGTTTGACAACTTCCGCCGCGTCAAAATCAAGGCTTACCCGTGAAGGCCCCTGGGCATTAAACACGGTATATGTGCAAGGGCGTTAGCTGAAGCACATCCCTTCCCCACCGGCACCCTACTTGGTGTGCCCGGGAGAAGAAAAGAAGAAGAAATGCCAAGAAAGGTTCCGTGACAAACAATGGGCAAGAACCAGCGAAGTGCGAAGAAAAAGTACTTGACGCAAGGAGATCCAAAGCCGTCCACAGGAGGGGCCAGGTGGTTCCCACGAGGCATTGAAGACGACGAGGAAGAAGACGAGATGAAGCGAGGAAGAGAAGACATTGAGCCCGGCGAGGGCAGTGCATCAAGCTCAAGCGCATCGAGCGAAACACCCAAGACAAGAATCGAACGATGCGAAGAAGAATTTGAAAATTTCGTCCAAGGGCGGAAAAGGGACCATGAGTATATGACAATCCCAAAAGGGCCTGCGTCAAGGGAGCAAAAACGGTTAATAAACATAGAGGGAGAAAACGTAGAGGACGAGAACCTACGGTCTTGGATGCCATGGCCTTCAAGACATGATTATGAGACGCACTGCAAGTGGAAGAGGGTTATCATGACCCATGGGATGCATGGAGTCCTCCAATGCACGGTCGCAGAAGACTCCAGCGGGGGGTATTTAGAACCGTGGACACCCTTAGAACCCTATTACAAGAAGGGGAAGGCGCAGCGAAAATGCATTGGGCACGCAGAAAACCATTATTACAAACCAGAAGAGGTTTTTGCCTGTCACGTGTGCAAGACGTTCCACCCGGTAGGACCAAATATAAGGGACGAAGACGGGGTTTTCAAGGCTCTCAAGGAGCATCTCTTCAGCAAGGAGCACAAGAAGAATGCCATAGAGAAAGGGTTGTGTGGAGAGGACCACTCGATGGAAACTGGCGTGGATGGAGCCCTAGAGTTTCTGGAGAAACATGAAATCTCTGGAGCCTACATCTGGAACCGCCATATTCCAGTTTGGGTGTATCCCAACCAAGAGCTTTTCGACGACCATGAGTTGCATTTTATTGCATACCGGTTGTACTACCAGGACATGAGCTGGGAAGAGCATAATGAAAGGCCACGCAACAGCCTTGAAAAATTCAAGTGGCCGAAAAGATGCTACGACTACAGCCGGATCATCGATGGGAACCTGGTGGTAGCCTTTCTCCGATACGACCTAGCCGCACTCGGAGATACAAACATCATGCACTTCGAAAGGCTGTCGCAGACTGGCGAGGGTATCTCCCTAAGACTCAGAGAAGACGACGACCACAACGGGGAGATGCCAGATGACAAGCATCGAGCATGGTGCTGGGCTTTTGAGGCATTCGCCAAACGGATCCGAGCGATGCTTGAGGACCCGGCCCCAGGCCATAATCAGCTAAAGAAGGGTCTCCGGTGGCCCACACCACTCCCAAGGTGGGTTTACGAGCAGATTGTTTTTACGCAGGAAAACATCGAGGCCATAAAGGATCGGGAGAGCCAAGCGGTCCACCGAGCGACGAGCAACGATCTGTGGGGCAGGAAACCTGATGTCCCAAGGATCAAGTGCTCGATCTGCGGCAACAAGGACGAAATCTGGGCCACAGATGATAATATGGGGAGACTGGCGCATCTCAATAGCCCGTGCCATCTGCGATGCGCATACGCAGCAAAAGGCAACACCTACTTGTGTACGCCGCCAGAAGCAGTCCTCGGATGGATCGACGTTGGTCCAATCTTCATAACAAAGAAGAGAAAAGAGGAGGCTGGAAGAGGATCCTCAGACGCAGACGTGGAGTACGTCGAGATCACACCTGTGTGGACGCCGTCGTACCACAGAAAAGGGGGACCAGCCCGGGGGTCAGATGGACACACCGATATACCCGGGAAGGCAATGGGGCATTTGTCGTTCCACAAGAAAACTGAGGATATGTGCTACAACGATCTAGGGAAGGTCAATGACCTCATGAAGAGAACTCACGCGCAACCGAAATCAGACGTGTGGGACAAAATGATGGAATATGCGAGCGGAGCCGATGAACTCAATGGTAAGCTTTTCCTCGCACAAGTAGATTACACAGGAGACATGAGTAAGGACTTCACGATGCTGAGTCTGACAAAAGAGAAAGTACGGAACCTCGCGAAGATAATGCGAAACACGGCAATAGCGATGCTTGAGGGAGCACCATTCGGCGACGACACTGCGGAGCTTGCACCGATGACGAAAAGGTACTACGAGAGAACTCAGCTGAAATACTCGGATGCGTACTTCCAAATGGACATTATCGCGAAACTCAAACCAGACTTCGGGGAGCCGGGCTGGAAGCCGCCAAAAGGGAAATCAGAGTCTAAAAAGGACGGCTCTGTCAAAAGTGAAGAGCCCAAACCCAAGAGAACCAGAGCTGAAGAAGCGAGCGGCGAGGGGTGGAAAAGTGTTCCAGCACGAAGCGGACAAGGAAGCAAACCACGGACAGTATCGACGGAGTTGACCCACCAAGAGCGCCAGAACGAGATCGCACCAGCGGAAGAAAGACAGAAGCCACCGTGCACAGGGGAAGCTGATACAAAGAACCAGGAACCCTCCACAGACGTGGATATGACCGGCGATACGCAAGAAGGGGTAGGAACAACACCAAGCACCCGGCAACAGGAATCTGAAAGCGGAACAGCAATAATACCAGCACACATTGCAAATCCGATGGACATCTGTAGATCGGAAGCAGCAAGCAGCGCAGCAGCAAGCAGCGCAGCAGCAAGCAGCGCAGCAGCAAGCAGCTCAGCAGCCTCGAGCAGCTCAGCCTCAAGCAGCTCAGCCTCAAGCAGCTCCGCAGCAGACCCAAAATCGGAACCAAAGCCTACAGATACAACGCAGGAGAACTTACCGCTTACAACCACTCATGGGCATGTAGACGATGAGGGCCTCCTACCAGAGGACCTCCTAAGCATGTCAGCAAGTTGCTTGATTAGGGGTCCAGAACCAGCGCCCGAGCCACCCAAAAGTATGGAAAGTATAGGAGAGCAAGAAGACACCGGATGCAGCACGCCACCTGTGGAAAGCGCTGAAGATGGCACTGCGGAAGATATGGCCGCCGCAAAATTAGGATACGGCAGCGAAAACCCCAACATGCTTGACGATGAGTTACCAGACTTCGAGGAAAGTGATAACGCAGACAAGTCCCCAGAAGAGAAAAAGAAGAACAAAGACAAAGACGTCGATACGGGGAACAAAGAAGAAAAGCCAAAACCTGGGGGTTCTTGCCTGGGCACAGAAGGCAGCGAAAAGAAAGTCGACGAGAAGAAAGTCGACGAAAAGAAAGTCGACGAGAAGAAAGTCGCCGAGAAGGAAGTCGACGAGAAGAAAGTCGACGAGAAGAAAGTCGACGAGAAGAAGGTTGACGAGAAAGAGGACCAGAAAGCCGACCAAGAGAATCAAGAGGACAGCGACGAACTCAGCGCCTCCAGCGAGGGCTCCACCAGTTACGACCACAGCAACTCATCAGATATTGATGACTCATCGTCAGACTCCGAGGACATCAAGAACAAGAAGCTGAGAACAGTCAAGTCATACCACGATTACAAGAAAGAGACTGTGTTCTACAAGTCCGGACAAGCGGTCGAAAAGTTTGACAAGTGGTTCAGAACCCTTGGACACTGCAAGGATCAAAAGCCAGATACTAGCATCGACGACGAAAGCACATACCATGCTTACATGAAACTGGCGAAGTGGTTCTTTGCAATGAGAAAACGAGCCAAACGGATGAAAGCAGCAATAAAACATTCGAGGGATGGGCTGTCAGCCACCAAAAAGGGGGCGTCGTGGAGCCATACATACTTCCAGTCCCAATTCATGACGGAAGAAAAGGAGCGACAGGTCAAACAGACAATAAAAACCTGGGACGAAGCAGATGCGAAAGGCAAAGGTCGAGGGAAGAAAGGGAGCCCACCAAGAGGAAGCAACGATGAAGGTAGGAGAGGCAAGAAAGGGAAGAAAGGAAAGAAGGGCGGAAAGGAAGACGATGATCCCAGAACCCAAGGCAAGGAGGGGAAGCCCAAAAGAAGGGGGAAGACCGAAGCCATCCCTGTCAGATTCGACAAGGGAGCGAACGCCGTGATAGAGTTTGCGGAATTCAAACCCTACTACCCCAGCAAATCCGTGCGACGACAATATGGCGAGTACAGGAAACAATGGAGATTGAGTATGGGACATAGGCCAATCAAGAAGAAGACCAAAGCACATAAGAGGCAAGGCGAGAAGGAACGGTCGACGCCGACTCGCGGACGGTCGACGTCCCGCAAAGACATCGGAAGCAGCTCGAGCAGCAAAGGCAGAGATAGCGACAAAAGGGTCGACCTCAGACCAAACAGCAGCAAGGCAGACCTCAGACCAAGCAGCAGCAAGGCAGACCTCAGACCGAACACCAGTACATCCTCAAAGGCAAGACTTGTGCCGAGAGAACCGGCGGGAAGCATGAGCAGAGTCATCGGCGCCGGGAACCTTGGCATAAAGTCAAGAAACCTGACAGATGTTGACATGAGAGGACGGACCTCCAGCACGTACGCCTCAAGACGCGCACACAGTGAAGCTGTCCAAGAGAAGAAGCTGGTCGAAGCACTGAAACAGGAGGACGCCCAACGAACAGAAAGCGCCAGAAGAAAAGCGAAAAAGCTCCCGGTAGAAGCAGACATGGGATACTTCACTGGACGTGTAGAAACGAGGGTAGAAAAGGAGACGATCAACCCCGATCATTGCGAGATGCTTGGATGGGATGCGGAAATGATCGCAAGCATGCAGAAGAAACGGGAAAGGAACGGAACGGATCCTGACTGCATATATGAGTATACCGGACCATTCAAAGATCACCTGAACACCGAATACGGACACGAACAAGAACTATGCATGATCAGGGATGCAGAGACAAAGGAGAGAATCGACTTGTTCCTCAGAGAGCACCTGGTGAACCAACCGGTGAACTACAAGACAATGAGCAGCACAGATAAGAAGTGTCACGCCCCGATTTTCCATGCAGCCTTAAAATACAACGGGCTTCAATGCTGGGGAGAGCCCAAAGCCTTCGTAAGATGGCACGCGAAAACAGGGCAGCAGATGATGCCTCTTTACGAGACGAACTCGCCACTCCTCGGAGCGCCGGAGGTGACCGCGCTAACAAACAAGTCCTTATACTGCCCGCACTGCAAAATTTGCGTCTTTGCCGGCGCGATACAGGTCTTCAATCATATCAATGACCCGGTGCACGTGGATAAGGCTCAAAAGAAAGGGGTGGAGAACTCGTTTGGTGGGAAGCTCGGCCTCAACCTCACCCTTCTCAATGTAGGTGGAGACAAGGCAGACAAAAGCCTACGCAAAAGGTACAAGTACGACATCCTGTCGACGAACTACAAGCCAAAGGAGGGTATCATCAACAAGAAAATGAAGAAGGAAACCCTGCAGATCATCCCAATAGGTGATATGATCCGGGAAGAATACGAAGACTCAGAAGATGACACCGACAACGACAAAGCGAAAGTCTCAAACGAGGTGGACCGGCTCGACAGTCCAGGAGAGGCTAGCTTGAGCAGCAGGATTTCAGGTCGAACACCAGGAACGGTGCAGCCACCGCCGCTACCCCAGGTAATGAGACCGACAGACGGATACACAAGTGAGACTATAACCCACGCGAATACACATCGCGAGATGCATGGGCATGCACCAAAACCACCGACGCAGCCACCGCCGACGCAGGCGTGGACACCGGCAGCGCAAAACACCCAGCAAGGATCGTCGAGGGAGGCGAACCGGACGCACAGAACAACATCGACAGAAAGTTTGCCACCACCACCCCCATCGTCGGAAGATGTATCCATGCAGGAAGAGGAAAGCCCGGGAGGCTACGAGAACAGTCAAAGCGAGGACCTCATCGTCGAAGAACAGGATAACAACAATCAGGCGGAAGACTCGGGCAGCGCCTGGATCCATCCACCTAGGATTGAAGAACCGCTGAACCAGATAGTGAACGACTTCCTCCAGAGTGTCCCTGTAACACCGGTGAACCAGATACAGCCACAGGCATTAGCGGCACAGCTGAACTTGAACGTACCAAACCAGCAACTGCAGATTCAGAATGCTCACCATGTCCACACGAACCTACTCCACAGCAACCTACAGCATCAAATCCTACACCATGGACTGAGCAGCTTCAGCAGCCCGGCGCTATCGGTGCTTGGGAGCACCGGATCTGTAAGCATGACTGGTGGATTGAGCAACGCATGCCCACTGATATCTGGAAATCCCACGAGCAACATACACTCCACTGGAAACTCCGCAAACATCATACAGTCTGGCAGCATACAACAAGCATCAACGAGTACGACAATGTGCGTCAGACAGACAGGGTCATCGGAACCTCGTGTATCATCAGCGTGGAGACCTATCATTGCAGCAATCAATGAGAAGAATAACCCGAAGCTTTTGACAGCCCTGGGAACACGGTGGAGAGATACGCTCTGCGACCCAGACGTCGTGTTCCCAGACCCCCGTAGGTTACCAAGATTCCTCCAAGTAAGAACAGCACCAGGAAAGCCGTATAGGCTCAATGAATTCGATGATGGGGATGTCTTCCTTGAGAAATACGGACAAGGTTGGACGATTGGGCAGAATAGGATACTGCCATCCGTTGAATGGAAAGACCCCCGCGAAGCACAAAACCGGGCTGCAGACCAGATCGACGTAACCAACCAGGTGGCGGGCCAAACGTTCAACAGCGACAGCGACGTTTACATGCAGAGACACACGTTCGAAAAACAAAGAACATGGAGGTACGGACATTACGACATAAACGAGCTAACACACCCATTGTCAATGAACCGACCACCGGAACATAACGAAGAAGACCTTCAAGAAGTCCGCGACAGGATGATAACAACCCTCTACAACCAGAACGCGGTGTACCACAATAATCTGGGGATACCTTCACCGCTGACGAAGAGCAAGTTGAAGATCCAAGCGCAGAATTACTTCGTCAAGACGATGCGCCATGCAAATAAGGAGACCGGGCATCAGATCCGGTTGTACCAGCTTTGTACAATGCGGTTTTCACCATCGTACTGGAACCGCCAGTACTGGCAAGACGAAACTCTGAACAGACAGTTCTGCGGATGCCTGCCTCAGAAAGGCGGGTGCAATGAGGGGATCAAGGAACACCCGCAGGCGAAAGGGGAAATCGACGTTGAAGGACTCCAACATGCGAAGAGGATGGGGTGGGACGACACAAAAGACGCGGGTATTGGACCAGGGGTCGAATATCTTCAGGGGTGGGTACCCCCGATGGTTGGGGAAATATTCAACTACCAAGAACCGCATGATCGACACGGCTTACCAGTGAACATGGATGAAAGGCTTTGGCAGCCGCCGCCGAACTACAAATGTCCAAAGGAAAAACAGAATGGCAACGAGCAGTGCCTACAGATCCAACCCTGGCAACCACCAAGCAGCAGCAGCTCAAGCAGCAGCAACAGCTGGAACGGACAAGGTCAAAACAGCGGATGGGATCAACAAGGATACCAGACAGGGAACAACCTTGCAATCCAGGACGCAAGAGTCAACCAGGCAGCAACCGTATTCGCCATGGTGCCGCAGACGCAGCACACCCAAGGAGGAAACCAGCAGGTACAGGTCTACCAGCAGCCGAACATGTATGTTCAGCAGCAGCAGCCGAACATGTATGTCCAGCAGCAGCAAGGTGTGTATGTCCAGCAGCAGCAGCCGGGACCATACAACCAGAACACCCAGTACCAGCAAGGGTTCAATAACTTTGGAAACCAGCAGAATATGAACATGGCGTACGGACCAGTTCCTGGACACAACAACAACCGGGGAAAGGGGAAGGCGAAAGGAAAAGGGAAGTCGAAAGCAAACCAGGGGAGTGTTGGAAAGAAAGGAAAGGGTCCGAAACAAGCGGCGAAACCCTTCGAGCCGATACCGCTCATGCCGGAGCGCTAAAGCGAACACCAAGGCAGTGACGTATCACCGACGATGCCGGTCGATACAGAGCATTAACAGCATCAAACATGTACATAGTATTTTAACTGATAATCACTCACCCTGGCAGGGACGCTTCAGGCCATTAGGGCAGGAGGGCGTGGTGGCGAAGGGCGCGGGAAAAGAAAGGGGAGAGTCCGAGGAGAGTAGCGGTGAGCCTTGAGGCGGAGTGTAAGACATTCCACCAAGGATAGACTGACACCGCTGCGCATGATCCTCAAAAAGAAAGTAAAGAAAAAGAGGACTCATTTTGGGACGGAGTTTGGAACGAAGCGAAAGAGCCACTATAGGGTGAAAATGAAGATGATTTTTTTCGCGAAGCATTTCGGTCTTGGTGTGCAACAATCAGCATAGATTGTGACACACCAAGCCATTAAACATACGCCAGATTGTCAACCAATAGTTAAAAGAATGTGTAAAGGCCCCTGGGCATAACACATATCAATATATTGAAGTGCAAAGGCCTTTGGGCATAGCACACGTCCATGTATTAAAGCGCGTGTAGGCCCTTGGGTATAGCGCAGCATTATTTTCCAACCTTACGACATAGCACGAGAAATCGATATAACGCGTAGGGCTCGTTGAGCATACGCGTAGACAACCATATTACACAACCCTCGCAGACAATAAGCAACCTTTTTACATCTACTACAAGCAGCAATAGCTGTATGGAACATTAGCTCACACTACTTCGAAAAGCGGCAGCCACAGGCCTTACGGTTGGTGCCACAGACAATAGAAGACAGCATATCACACGAACACTACCGAAGGTAGGTGGCGGATGCCTATTTTTAACAGAACAAATATCATGTACAATATCCGGGCGAGCCCAACTACTATCGCCTTCTCGCAACAGCGAGAATGCAGATGGCAGGAGGGTTCCCCAACTAGAATCGATCCAAAGTACTAAGGCCCTTGGGCGTACAGGACAGAGGAAATCCAACTACTATCAGCCTATCCGTGTACACGGGAAGGCAGATAAGAGCTGGATTTACCAACTACACTCGTCCCAGCAACTAAGGCCCTTGGGCGTTCAGAGGACAGGGATTTCCCAACTACCATCGGTCTTTCGCGCATGCGAAGTGGCAGGTGGTGGATGGGGTTTCCCAACTAGTATCCGTTTTACAACGCACACATTTTTACATATACAGAATGTAGGTTTCCCAACTACTATAGGCCTTTTCGAACATACGAGAAGGCAGATAGAGACTGGATGCCCCAACTAGAATCTGTTTCACACCTTACGCATCTACTGGCGTGTAGAATGCGGGTTTCCCAACTACTATCGGTCGCTCCCAGCAACGGGAATGTAGATAGAAGTAGGGTTCTCCCAACTACATTCATCTCCATGCATAAGGCCCTTGGGCATGCAGAGAGAAGGGTTACCAACGACTGTCACCTTTTCGTAAGAGCGAAGAGGTTCACAGGGATTGGGTTTCCTAGCGAGAATCAGTCCAAAAGCACTAAGGCCCTTGGGCGTGCAGGACGTAAGAACACAACTAGCTTACCTCAAAAGACGCAGGCCTCTCCGGCAAGTCAAGAGGCAGCAATTGCCATGTGACGTGACAGTGATAGAGAGATACGTACAGCGCAGCAGTATATTGGAAAGATAACAGAGCCAGTCTTCGTACCACAGAGAGCTCTTGAGCATGAGTAGGGAATCGCGTGGAATGGTATGCGCGAATAGAGAGTAGCCAAAGCCTCTGGTATAGAGAGCAGGCAGAGGCATACAGAGACGTATATCGTCTAGCAAAGCCTACAACCAGCACGACGGAAGACCATTAGGTAGTGCCGTCGAAAGATCATACGTGCAGTGACCAGAATGCAATGAAATCATAGGCGATAAACGATTGCATATATTGCAAACTGCATCTACCCCTCCGTGGGTATATACATCATTATTTGAGAAATATAAAAGTCCTTGAAGGACGCATTCTTCGGAGTGCACCTGCGTGTCCCGTTTCAGACACATTTGCGATCGTTCAAGAAGGAAAGGGTCACGGAACTCTGAGTGTACTCGAGGGTAACCTTGGGTATATTCCGGGTCCGCACCTGGCAAATTTAGAGTATTCTGAAGGGAGACCTTGAGTGTATTCTAGATTTGTGCCTATGCGAACGTTCGTTCGATTGAGCGTCCAGCACCGTTTAAGAACCCAAAAACACTACAGAATCGATGTTCACCGGTCCTCGATTTTTCTCTATTCACAGACTTTCTCAACTCAGAATCAAATACCATTACTATACTAATGGATGCCCAGACTACATTTTCTTCCATCAAAAAAGTGAAAACGTGACTAAAAGTTGCAAAAAAAAAGACATGCTCAGACGCCCCGAAAAGGTCAAGCGAGCTGCATACAGCACTAACTAAGCTATATACAATCATCTGCGGCGCCATTTAGTATGATTTTTTAAAGACTGAAAAACGTCAAAAACGCATTAGTATAGTAAGTGGAATTGACAACGCTAAAAAAAGTGAAAAATTTTACAAATAGTGAAAAAACAGGGAAACACGTGTCAAAATAGCACTGCGCATGGTAAAATAAAATAAATATACAGTCACTTTACTTATGTGATGTTATCTGGCGACAATTTTGAAATGCTAAAAAATGGTGAAAGAAATTCGATTTTTTGCGGCGTCAAAAATGTCAAATTTTACATCGCCAATACTCTCAGATGACGCTGCAAATACTAACACAAAATAAATATGCAATCATTTAAGTTGGATGAAGTCATTTATTGACGCTTTCAAGATGTCAAAAAATTGCAAAAAAAATTGTCAATTTTTCAGCGCATCAAAAATCACCAATTCGAGTATCTACGGCTGTGCAGTGAGCGTATCAGCGCGCGTTAAAAGTTTCTAACTCGTTTCAAATGTGTGTGAGCTGTTTCTTTTGCCTCGCGCGCCCAGTATTTTGATTTTTGGGGTTTTTGGCGATTTTCACGTGCCCCGATGCGACCTGTTGGCCCTGTTTTCACGTGCCCCGATGTGGACCGCTGGCCGCAGCGCGGGTTTGCTTTTGGGGCGCTGCCCTCGGGTTTAGGTTCGGTTTCGAGTTTTTATCTTGGCGCTTCAAGGACGCTGCCCTCGGGGCTGGGTTTGTTTTGGCTTTTTTTTTGTCTGGCGCTGCCCGATGGGCTTAAGTTCACTTTTGGTTTTTATGGCTTTTGTTCCTTGTCGTTTTTGGTCGTTGCTTGCCGGTTCGGGTTTGCTTTTGGTCGGTAATGGGCCGCTCGGGTCTGGTTTGGAACTTCAGGCTGGTCTTTGTGGACACTCTCCGCACGTTTAGCTTCGCTTTTGCTTCTGACACTTTCGGACGCTTCTCTCTGGGTTAGATTTGCTTTTGGTTTTTTCGTTTCTTTGTGGGTTTTCGCGCTGCCCGCGGGTTTAGGTTCGTTTCCGGTTACGTAGCCTGTTGCGCACTTTTTGCAGGGTGATTATGTTTCGGTTTCCTCGTGGCCATGGGGCACTCCTGTGCCGACAGGGACGCATCTTGCGCGCGCGGACAGATTCCCAAATCAAATGGCCAAGGATGTTGGCGTGGGCAGATGCCCTCATCATAGTGCGGCTGGCGGGCCCGGGCGTTGTAGTAGCGTTGGGTTTCAATCCGTGCAGCGACCGTATTTCACGGCTTTGCAATCTTACCGTCGCTGGCGAGACTTTCATAAAGCGCGTCCACCCACCGTCGCAAGCTGAACACGTTTTTTAGTGGTTGCGCATTTTTGATGCGCTCTGCGGTCCTTCCTTGTGCGTGTCTGTGTGGGCGTGCGCACAGCCGACAACACATCACCAATGAATGTGGCGTTGTTCGTGATTGCGGGACGCTTATACACATACGACCGACGCGTGTGTAGGTCGCGTCGGGCAGCATTTTTGAATCTCTTGCGCAATCGCAACTTCGATCGCGTTTTGTTGCGCCATCGCGTGAGCTACCGCGGCGCGGAACCTACCCGTAGGCGAGGTGGATATATCACAGGCGCTATGTGAAAGAGCCAACCCAAAGACTGCGAGCGCCCGTAGTGAGTCGTCGTGCCAGTGCGCCTTTTTTTTATCTTTGCGTCTGCTGCGTGGTCCGGCGCGCGCATTGGAAAACTCTCTGTGGCACTCTCTTTTTCCTTTTCGTTTTGTCTTTCTTCGTTTCCGTTTCGTCTTCTTGTTCGTTTTTCATTTCTGCTGCTTCTTGGAGGGGCTCCCCGCTATCGCAAGCCTACCTGCTTCCTGCTCTGCCCTTCGCGCTTGCTTACTCTTTCTCCACATCTACGCTTCCCACTTATTACCACTCTGATCTTTTTCCTCTCTCGACTTTCGACATCCTCGTCCAATTAGTATAGTAATGGTACATGGTTTTTTACGGCGTCAAAAATGTCATCAGTTGCGCGCTGTCATAAGGTGTGCGAGTTCTAATATTATTATAGTCGAGCCAGATGTTTGGCAGTGTAGCGTCCCAAACGCATCGTAATACGTTGTCGCTCACAAGACTTAAAAAAACTTTGAGGATTTGTGTTTTTTCCCGTGCCCAACGTGAATTTGTGATGATGCGACGTGCAAAAACGTAACGTAGCAAGTGAGAATGACAACGGCGCGCGCAGGTAGAGTTTTAATAATTGGACGCTGCTCGCTGGTGTAGGTTTACTTTTGGTTTCGGAATTGGGCGCTGCTCCCGCGTGTAGGTTTGCTCTTGTTTTTTTTTTTTTGGCGCTGCCCGCTGGTCTAGGTTTGCTTCTGTCTTTTTTCTATAGTTAATTTTTTTCTTGGTATTTCGACGCTGCCCGCGGGTTTGGGCTTTGGTTTTTTTCCCTTGGTAGGCCGGGGTTTGCTTTCTATAGTTATTTCGTTTTCTTTTCTGGGTAACTGGCGAGACGCTGCACGCGGGTTTAGAGATGTTTTTGATCTTGTTTTTCTCGGCAATTAGACGTTGCTCATGGGTTTAGGCTTGGCTTTTGGTTTTTCTTGGTAGTTGGACGCTGCTCGCTGGTTTCGGTTTTGGTTTTTTTCCGACACTGCCCGTGGGTTTGGGTTTTGCCTTTGGTTTTTTTCCCTTGGTAGGTGGACGCTGCGCGCGGGTTTAGGTTGGCTTTTCATTGGGTAGCATGGGTTTAGGCTTAGCTTTTGGCTTTTGTTTTCTGGGTAGTTCCTCGGGGGTTTGGGTTTTGATTTTAGTTTTTTTTCTCTAGACGCTGTCCGCGGGTTTAGGTTTTGCCTTTGGCTTTTGTGCTTGGTAGCTGGACGCTGCACGCGGGTTGAGGTTTGTTTTGTTTTCTTGGTAGCTGGGTAGTTGGACGCTGCTCGCGGGCTTAGGTTTGCTTTTGATTTCTTTTCTTGATAGATCGACACTGCTCATGGGTTTAGCTTTTGCTTTTGTTTTTTCTAGGTAAGTGCACGCTGTCGGCGGGGTTAGGTTTGCTTTTGAGTTTGTTTTCTTGGTAGTTGGACGCTGCTCGGGGGCTTAGGTCTGCTTTTTGGTAGCCCGCGGATTCAGGCTTTGCGTTTAGTTTTTTTTCTCTTGGTATTTGGACGCTGTCCGTGGCTGTAGGTTTTCTTTTGGTTTTATTTTCTTGGTAGTTGCCGTCAGTGTTGGCGCCGCCTCAAGGCGCGCTGAGTGCAGAAGCAACACAGAGCCCCATGGTAGAGAAACGATTCATGAGGGAAGCCGATAGGCGCTGGAGAAACGCTGCGGCGCAAAGGATGTTGCATGAGTGAACGAAAGGACGAAATACAGATACCTTGCCATAGAATCTGCAGAGGCGCAATGTATTTTACAAAGAGGCAGCAACACAACCAAACACAGAGAAGACGCGGTCGCGCAAGCGGCGCGCAACGTTCACTTAGTGAGAGGTGAGAGAAGAAAGTGAACGTTTGGGAGCTCCTGATGAAGAGAGCATGGACACTCGTGGAGCCTGAGACAATAGGGAGACGTAGAGCGGAAAGAGTAATGTAACCAAGGGCGTTAGAGTGATGGCTGTATTTTGACGAGAGGGCCCGTGTCCATGTGCTAGGCGTGCCTGCCGGCAAGGGCAGGAAAACCAACACATAATTCAACAGATGCGTGCCTAGATATCATTGATATCACTTAAAAAAAAAAAAAAAAAAAAGATATTGAGCGCGAAATGCCGAGAAAAGACGGGGAGGCAACATTCCCATGCGCGCTGAGGGGGCATGAGACGATCTGGCTCGGATCAAGGACCGCGCATAATCAGCCGCAAGATAAGAGGTGAGGCTATTGCGCGTCTACTAGCAAGGTCGACACTAAAATAGAGCCGGAAGAGCTCTAATTGCTGGCTTCCGGATGGATAATGCCCTGCGCGAAATCGCACGCGCCATACCCGCAGGCTTCGCTCGAAGACCGCACAGAAATTCTGTGCGGTCTTCGGGCGAAGCCTGCAGGTATGGCGCGTGCGATTTCGCGCAGTGCATTATCAAGGGCCAATGAGTAATGACGACTCGCTTCAAAGATGGGTAATGTTTAACATTACCCATTTTTGAGCTGAGCCGTCATTACTCACTGGCCCTTGATAATGCACTGTTAGCCCCAGCTTCAGAGAAGCATGTAACGCCGTACTCCAAAATGACGGCCTGCCGGGCTATCCTCTCTGCCAAGATGATGGATGCGAGAATTAGAGATGGAGTCCGAGAGAAGGCTAGCGAAGTTGCGTTGCGATACCAGAGCCTTCCTCATGACAGCGCATCACTTCCGCAATGACGCCTACCGATATGTGCGTCGGGCGGCGAAATAATTTCTGTGAGTAGTTCGGAAGCGATACGAATCGCAATGCTCCCAGGGTTCCTAAAGGCTGACCGCTGAAGGAAGTCGACACCTTGCTGGCCTCGCATTTCACGCCTGCAACCATGGGGGCGGGTGGTTCTTTTCTCGGTTTCAACAAACCGACCTTCCCCCTATATTTGTCCCTGAGCACGAACCAACTCGACGAAGACAAGACAGAATACCAAAAGCTGTTTCCTGTTTGGTACTTATCACTATCGCGGTTTTTAACCGGGCGCCGTACAATATGTTGGTTTGCAACCGCGAGCGCAGTACACGACGGCACCTGTCACAAAGCGGATATACAGTGGTAAGACCTACGTTTAGTAATGATGAATATATATACGATGTCTTAATCGAGTGCGGCTGTCTCAACATTGCTGAGGCAGACGCAACCGTTTGGGGCGCCGTATGAGCATTCTTCGCAGTAGCGCCTTGTTTGCAGTCAATGGACTAGGCCGCTGCCGCTTGGACGGTCGTCCGCGATAGTAGCGCGCGGCGCAAGACGAGGTTCTGGACACAACAGGTGTATTTCTCTAGCGCCGAACGGAAAGCAACTTGCAGCAGCAAGCTCGGACAACAAGATACATCTATGGTGTCTTGTGACATATCAACTGCTAATCTCATTGACCGGGCACGGCGACACAATTTGGTGTCTACAGTACAGCCCGAACAATGAAGTCCTCGCGTCGTGCTCCTCCGATGGAACCATTCGCACCTGGGAAGTCGATACAGGATTCCCACAGAGTATACTTATTCATGAACCCCTTGGTATTTGGAAAGCTGGCCTAGGATTGCGACGCAGTATTTCCACGTCGTGAGCTGGTGAGACGGCTTGCGACTCGCACTTGAGAAGTCGGCATATCAGGATCCCGCCGGTTTCATCTGCGTAGGAGGCCGAAGTATTCCGGCATGGGAATTGGGAATTCGGCATGACTCACAAAACTCATCCGCGGCATGGAAATGCGGAATTCCGAATTCCGCATTTCCACCATCACGGCTACTGCCGCTAAAACCAGGACCAACGCCACTGCCACGACTAGCACCACTACGACCCCTGTACGGGCGTAAGGGCCATCGTCCCGTGGCATTAGTCTAAACTATGCCGCGGATGAGTTTTGTGAGTCATGCCGAATTCGGCATCACCCGCTAGAGTCATGCTTCGCATGCCTGACTGTGGCTATGGCAGCGAACTGCAGGTGCCACACCTACATGGCGTGTGCACGGAGGATACCTGTTGATTACGCGTAATCAACAGGTATCCTCCGCGCACACGCCATGTGGGTGTGGCACCTGCAGTTCGCTCCTAACTCCCAGAACTTTGTTTCCGGTGGCGCCGATACGAGAATTTTCATGTGGGATGTGGATAGCAACCAGCCTTTAATCGGGAAGAACGCACATGAGAAGAGTGTGAACGCAGTGGCATTTTCGTACAAGGACAACCGCAAACTCGCAACCGTCGGCGGCGACAGTGTGCTGTGCGTCTGGCATATCAATTGGGAACTAGCGACGTATCGAAAGCGCTTGGCAGCCAAGTGCTTCCCGTATTATTGCGCGCAACTGTGGCTTAGACGAATACGCAAGCCAAGCGCTTTCCGCCAAGGAAACCGCTTGGCTTGCGTATTCGTGTAAGCCACAGGCGCGCGCAAATTATAGTCAAAGGGCACATTGGTCGCGTGAGTTCCTGAGATGTATCGTGGCGCAAGAAGAACTTAATTGACTCGGCTCCACACGACACAGGTGCGATTTACGCGCGCGGTTATCGGGGCACATCGGGAATGTGACGTCGGTGGCAATATCGCCGTCGAATGAAAATTTAATCGCGACGGCGGGAGAAGACTGTGTTATTCGCATGTGGTACCTGAAAGACCTAACGAAGGAAGCCGCGAAGTTTTCTCTGGAGCACGCTCCCTACAATCTTGAGCACCACGTGCTCACGGGGCACACGGAAACGATATGGAGAGTGCTCTATTATTGCTTCGACTCAGAACGCTTGCTGTATTTTTCGTCATGGCGATAGTGCGTGTCATGCGATGGCGATAGCACGTGTCATCTGGCTGCCGGCTGACCTCGGGACTCTCGGATGGTTTAGCAAGGGGTCGCACGTCAGAAGCATCCACGCTGATCGAGAGTGGTGCGTTACTATTCGGCATCGCCGGTGTGGCTGATCGGATTGTCATAGCTACGCTCGGGTACGAAAGTTCGTCGGTGTCCTCTGGTACGAAAGTTCGTCTCTGGAAAAGGGCTCTACCAACGCACTGAAAAACTATGCAGGTTGCGTACTCGTGGTGTGGCCGACTGTTGGCGTCGGTGTCATCTGATACGACGGTTCGGGTCTGGAACATCACGACCAACAAACACTCACTCAACTGCATGTTCAAGGCGCACGAAAGCTGGGTACGAGATGTCGTTTGGTCCGGTGACAACCAGCATCTCTACACCTGCTCTACAGACGGTTTGGTGTCGATATGGAAAGTTCCGAAGAAGTACCATATGACGCCACTGTGGGAAGAGGAGGCCGAGGAGTAGATACACAGCTCACGCTATCAGCAAGCGGCGACTAGTTGCCACTCCTTCCCACTCCTGGCGCGGAGGAGCAGCACCTATGATTCCTTGTGAATTTCACAGAGAATCATGGGGGCTGGTGCTCCGTGCCAAGTGGA
>JACKZZ010003699.1_pt1 | contig 27265 bp, 11 predicted proteins | sample 8027871 | NCBI WGS metagenome assembly JACKZZ01 (sample SAMN15724774, study PRJNA655200) | protist metagenome | isolation source: fluorescence activated cell sorting (FACS) single amplified genomes of... | place: USA: West Boothbay Harbor, Gulf of Maine | collected 2000-07-19 | reverse complement strand
GCAATGCAAAGCTCTCTGCATTTAATGTTGTACCCAGTGACGAGTTATTGGAAGATCTGTTTCACGGTGGTAGCGATGCAGGCGTAGGCATTGATGGTGGTATGGTGGCCGAGAAAGAGACGCGCAAAAAGAAGAAAATTGCCTGCCAAGTGCAAAACCACAAGTCGGTAATTGTCTTCCCTGAGGTAAATGACGGTGACGATAGTAACTTGCCAGGACACGCGCTGGCTCCACCCATGAGCCGACCTCTGTTGCAAGATTTAGCCGTAGGACAACGACTGCTGAGCTGTTGCATGCAACGAGTGGGCGAAGATCGATCTCCCAACTACCTTCTATTTGACAAAAACGCGTCTGCAAAAGCAGGTAGTCGTAATAGTGGTGGTAGTAGTACAGCGGGCGCAGGCGCTGGCGCGGGTGCTGTTGAGAAAAGTACAAGCCCTGCCAAGAAAGCAGCATTGGTGCCTGGTACGGCAGCATTTGCCGCTTTACACCAATCTAAACAACAGCAGCAGCAGCAGCCTGCGCTCGCTGATGGTAGCGAGTTGACGTCTAAAGCTGAACGTGAAGAAAAGATAGCCCTGAAAATTGACTGCGTCGTACCCAACTGGCGAAATGTGTTGCTAAACAACAACGAAGTCGACCGCAGAACCATGCTATCTCGTCAGAATATGATATCGTGTTCAGTGCACTGCGGCCCAGAACAGGTTTTCGCTGTAGCGTACAGCTCTCTTCTAGTTGGACACGGTGGAAAAATGGCAGTATGTGAGGGTATCACCATTTTGCCGCCTGGTGTTGCATGGATTGCCCTGGCAATGGTATGCAGCGGCTCGGACGCTGGAGTAACAGGTGTGTTTCTGCGTTTGGCCAGCAGTGAAAGAGATAAATACTTCTTGCGAGAGAATGGCGGCAGTTCTGATTACGACGAGGACTTTGACAGCTATCATGCCGACTGTGATGACGAATACGATACAGCAGACTATGGCGACTATAATGAGAATCAAAGCGACGATGATGACAGCGAGGATTCTGGGCGGGGAGATAAGCACGATATGAGTGAAATGGACAGAGCTCGCCGGGTTGCTGTGTTGCTTCGCACTGTGGAGAATATTCAGTTGCAACCTGACATAATCGACGATATTGATCGTATATTCGGCATCGGCGGTGACGGCAATGATACGCCGACGGGCGATGCTAGCGACGGAAGTGACACAGACGAAGATGACGACCAACAAGAGATGCGTGCTGACAATACTGACAGTGGTGGTATCAGTGGTGGTTCACGAGTTAAGACTTCTCCTGCTAGTCACCGCCTAGGTGGGAAAGTGAAAGAGAGCCCTTCCGCTCCTTCTGGTTCCATGGACCGTACTTCTCTTAGTACTGCGAAAAAGCTCATCGAGTTGGACGTGTCACACTATCCACAATCACCACCACAATTGAGTATAACATCACAGGAAGAACAGAAGCATCAGCAGCTACTGAAAAGCACAAGCTCAAAAATTGCTCTCCCTCTTCCCTGTTCACCTGCGCATAACAAACCGGACAGTACTGCAACGAGCAATCCTCTGACACAAAAAGAAGAGAAAATCGTCAACTTCCGGTGCCCTGTGTGTTCGAAAGAATTTGGAAAACTGAAAGCTAGTGTGTACCACGCTAGAACAGTGTGCAATATGACGAGTCAATCGAGAGCTCAGTTAGAGCAGCTGTTCTGGGTACGCAAGGATAGCATCCCGTCTCGGTTGTCCATGAAGTATCGTTGTGATAACGGTAGTTGTCTAAAAGAATTTTCAAAGTGGACTCAGTGTTTGGATCACATGAAAGAGATTTGCAATATTGCAGCAAAGGAACGCCAAGCGGGAAAAGGTGGCTGGAAGAAGTTAAGGGATAAGTGTCGACTTGGCAAGCCTTGTGACGATGACGATGACGATGACGATGACGATGTGAGTATGGATAATCGAATTCTGAGTATGTCTCTTGAAGCCGATCCAGTCGCAATAGGAGGAGGAGCAGGAGCAGGAGAAGTAGGAGCAGCAGCAGCAGCAGGAGGAGGAGGAGGAGCAGGAGCAGGAGCATGGAAGCCCTCTGCTGGACACAAAGGCACGTCTATAGCAGCCAAAAAGAAAAGTGAAGTAAAGACGAACAAGTCAGAAGTGTCAATAGTAGCTTCTGTACCCAAATATCGCTGCCCTGTGTGTCTGACTGGTTTCCCCAAGCTGATGGCATGCTTGACGCACACACGAACAGTTTGCAAGATGTCACATCTACCTAAAAAGCTCGGCAAGCTAAAAGAGTACCAAAGACTTATGCTGAAACCGACAGCTGCAGAAAATGAAACGGGACAGTCTAATGGGAAAGAGAAAGTCACTGAGAGAAGTAATAGCGATAAGCCACCATCTTTAGCGGAGAAAAGCGGAGACAGCAGCGATACGACCAGAAAGGTGCAGAGTGGAGAGCCTACTTCTACTTCGATCAGGACCACTTATGTGTCTGCGTCTGCAATCGCTACCGGTACCTGTACTGATGCATCCGCTTCACTTCGTGCCGCGAACGGGGATGCTGGTAGCGATGATCTGGCTGCTGCCACGTTGCAACATAGCGACGAAAGCGACGAAGACGATGTCTTGTTAAAGAAATAGTTCGCAAAGTTTAAACAAGCGGCAGACCAAGGTCACCCCAAGTCTCAGACGAACGTGGTTATATAGGCTACTCAAATGGTAGGGGGGTAAAGAAGTCTGATGTCTTGGCTACGAGATACCTGGGTATGGCCGCGAATCGAGGGTACGCACGAGCGCAGTTTAATGGTGCTGTGATGCCCAAGAACAAGAAAGAAGCAAAGCGGTATTATACATTAGCGGCATCACAGAGGGTCCAGGGCGCCATACAAGCTCTTGAAGAGCTGTTTTAAAAGCAGGAAGAAAAAGGAGGCCGGTCTTTTTCTCCTATAAGTGATATTTGGAACAACCGTAAGGGCAGTATCCAGTAAATGGAATGGCTGGATCGCGGGTAAGCTCGAATGCTTTACTTTTCAATCTTTCTGTTTCATCTGCACGGACCCTGCAAAATATTAATAATTAGAACTGATGAGGGGCTCTCAACATACAGTTAAAATGTAAATACAAAAGAAGATCGAAATTAAAGTTCGCATATGAATAGTTTAGTTCCTCTTGAAGTTCTAAGCAATACAATACAAAAACAGTTGTACATTTTTCGTCGGAGCTTAACTCGTACAGTACTTACTCACTCACTTATTCTAAAATTTTAATTTTACAACAAGATTATTCTACGGTGTCAAACTAACGACCAATATCTTTATACTCAAATATAAGAACATTGCCGTCTTCACCGCAAGCCACCACCTTGTTATTCAGAGCGTTTATGCTCCGTACTGCTCCGCGTTCACTCGCCACTATTCCATACATGCAGCCGGATGCAGCGGCAGAGCCTCCTTCTAGAGCCGCGCTTCTTTGATTGGTGCTACTTCTGCTGCTCGTTGTCGACGAACCAGTTGCAAAGTCGTCGCACCATGCCTGTTTATGAATGCTTTGCCCTCCTGTGGAGGGTGCAGAGCTTCTTACAGAAGCAGACGCTGCATTGATTCGCAAGGGACTGCTATCCCCACTTGCCAATACTTCATGCGCAACAAGATTGCCCATGCCATCCCCCGATAAAAGGCATTCGTTACCGACCAGGCACATAGAGTATACTCCGTTCTGCTGATGTTCCCATCGAGTCACAATTTGATCACTGCCATTGTCAGTACTACCATGCCGTATATCAATTAATGCAATCGAACTATCGCCCCCGCCTGGGCCCCCGCCGGCACCAGTGATCAGGTAAGGACACGCAGAGGAAGAGCCCACGCCGTTCCTCACCGCAACCAGACATCCAATCGCAGATGCTGTGGCTGTATTTCCAGTAGGCTGCTGACTAGGTTTGAGTGCGGCGGATGCTCCCCTCCCACTACCGGTACCCCCATTGTGGGTCGTCACCCCTGACTTGTGCCGCGGGGCTGACGACGAGGATAAAGATGAGGATAAGGGGGTATTTCTTGAGGTGGAAAACCGGACGTGAGCAGGAATTTTTTGAACCATCCCAGATCCTGAGGCGCGAGGATCCCAGAGCTTGACGTAGCCGTCTGCGCCTGCCGTGACAATAAGCACAGAAGAGCCATGGCCATCTTCGTCACCACCTTCGCCGATCACCTCGATCGCGGTGATTGGCCCTGGGTGGCACCGGAATCGACTGACAGGTGTGCCACTTATCAAGTCCCAAAGAACCATATGCCCCTATTTGTTCAATATTTGAAATCGATAAGTTCATGCGAGTTAGAGAGGCTGATGAAATGCAAAAAACGCATCTACATTTTAGTATACGGACGTCAACAACAAATACGCCATAGTAAGATCGCAGGTAAAATATCTACATTAAGGACGCACCCCTTTGTCTCCAGATGCTAATTTATCACCGATGTATGCGCAATCAGTTATAGGAGCAGCATGCCCTGCAAGTGTTGAGAGGGGACCAATACTTGACTGTGTTCCATGTATATTTGTGCCTGCCGACGAGATGGCGCCCACGTTGGCCATCCGCGATGATGGCCCACTTTTACTACCGCCACCTATAGCGCCCGCACCACGCCCAGACCCTGCTTTCAGCCCTCGTGATGGAACAGAATCTGATATTGAATTGTCTAAGTTAAAAACATCAATCATACCGTCATAGCTGCATGCTACACCGATATTATATCTGCGATCCGAGAGAACCTTAGATACGGGTTGTGTAGAGTTGGAGCTCCGCTGCAATTCCACGCATGACGATCGGTTTCTTTCGTGCCACAAACAAAGCTTCCCGTCCATACCACCGGAGAGAACTTTCCCATTCTGTAGATGAGCAACAGAACTGACCCAATCTGTGTGGCCACTTCGCTTTCCGTACATCTGGGTTGGTCGAACCCCGGGGCGGGTCACATCGATGGAGTATAGCGCGTGGTCCGAGCCCCCAACGACGACTTCTGTGCGGTTGTCCGTCGATGAGCAAATTAGGAGCCGATCGCTTAAATCATGCAAGGTTCCGCTTGGGTCAATGGGAGAAGATAAAAAAGGGGTTCCACATAAGTCTGGATTGTTATTACTCTTTGGTATACTAGACTCGAATCGAAACTGCCGAGAAATCTCCATCCTTCTGATTAAATTACCTTATATATTGTCAGAACGCGCTTTATAAACTCTGAAACTATCAACCAATAAAGCACATCGCACTCAACTATGCGGAAGTTATTTCTGTTTTAATTAAAATGTGATCAGATTTAGTTTGACTCTGCGCTGCAGCAAGCAGCAGCATCAGCAGCAAGCAGCAGCAGCAGTACGACGTAAGAAGGGGATTTTTGAATTTTTATTGGCTTGCTGCTCTCTCTCTGCCTTCGTTGTTGCTCTCGCTGCCCGCCCCGCGGACACCCGGCCGCCCACACAAGTCCGGACAAGCAACCAACAACAAAGGTTGTAAGTACCGGTACAGTGTAGAGTGTGGAGCCGCCCCCCGCGTAGCCAAGCCCATCCATTTATGCCCGCCCACCACCAACGACCATCCATCCGCCGACACACACACAGTAGCGGCGGCAGATTTGAAGATACAGCAGTATATATCCTGGATATATATACGTCGTCCCGTCCTGGACGACGTGTCATCAGCCATCTGGCTGCCTGTCATCGCTCGCTAACAACTATAACTACTAACGAGAGTCTTTATCACCGTAATTAGCTACTGTACTCGCAATACTTCGGAGAGAAATCGGAAAGCTAGAATATAACGACTATCTTTCTATAAGTGCCTTACTCATTTTTCACCTTTGAAATAATCGTCCATGGACGGACCAAAATCTCCTCCAATTTTTATTGGACACATTGGGCAAAGTTCACCTACTGTGAGCTTGAATAACGACATCGTTTACGAGCTTGTTTTGGGCCAGCCTTGCTTCGTAGAGGGGTTTCATATTGTCCCAAACAATGTAACTCCTCCCGGCTTTGATATTGTGGGCAGAACATTTCCTGACTTACACACGCGACCTTTTCATCTTGAAATTTCCGTTTTAGATGAATCGGATCAAAAACTTAAAACGATGATGTCTGTGACTGTTGCAGGTGGAGTGCAATGGCTAAGTGTCCCATTTGAGTTGAGAAACACACCCGTTACTTACATGTCCTTCGGTGGGGACTTTGTGAGGTTGTCTGCGATCATTCACGGCTATCAGCTCCCTAGTACCCAGCAGCGAGTTTTGGATTTGCCACAACCAATTAATAGTAGTTATAATGACAATTGCGATGGCTCTAATAAGGCCAATGTGAGAGGAGAGGAGGACAAAGAGCTGTCTAAAAGTGAAGAGGATGACTCACCAACAACTGCTGATGCTGTACGATCTTCTGGCGAAGACTTTTTCTTGCGCACAGATGCTTCCGTACCCAAAGCTTGGCCCTTAAAGGAGTCGATGATCAATTCAGGAGTGTTTGTGAACTATTCAATACTATCACCAGGAGGAGTCGGAGCATCAGCAGCAGGCGCGAGTGGTCAACACAGTGGTACTGATAAGGAAGCCTTGACTCACGCGTCACAGCTGTCACCCCTCTTAGGTATGGATGCGTTGACCGTACTCAACATGCATGTAAAAGTGCCAGTGACTCTTGTAGCTCAACTGGTAGATGACATCTTTTCTTTCGAAGGGAAGGAAGTTCACGAACTTGCTTTAAAAACACGCATACATATGCTGGAGAAAATCGAACACACATTGGAGCTTTGTTGGAAAAGTGCGATCGCGAAACAGCGAGAAGACAACTGTGATAATAGCAATAATAAAAATAATAATAATAGCGCGGATAATTCCGACGAAGCTTTTGAGACTGTATCCAACGCAATTGGAGTAGAAGGGGCTCGACTTGTGGCAAATGTATTAGTACGCACAATCACGGAGGTGGAAGACTTGATACACTCTAATAGTTATGCTTCGAGTAAACTGTCAGATAGTGTCGCTGAAACCTCCAGTTTGAATAAACTTTTTGCTTGCTGTAGATCGCTTCTGCAGAATGAGCTGTTTGCTGCCGAATTTGTAGAAAGTGGTGGCATGGTTGCATTGGTGGAAATTCTACGGAGAAACTCCCCATTTATTAATGCGCCGGTAAGTACTGAGGAGACAGATAAAGTGCAGCCCACCTCGACACGGTTAGATTCAAAAGTAGTCTTGTGTCTTTTTGAGGCCATTTTGCACTACGATACCGCGATCAACTTCATTGATATGGTACCTTCTACGACTGTTTCCGCGGATGCGTTCGATTTTATTCGTAAGACTATCGAAAATTCCGCCCATGTTGGCAAATTGAGTAGAGATCAGCATGCAGGAGCTTCATCCCAAGAGACCACGTCGCCATACCAGCTCCTTTTGCTAAACATGACAAAGCACTTCAGTCCCAACACGCTAGTTGATACTAGAGCAGAGTATAGGAATGCATTTAACTGGTGCACTTTTGTTGAAACAAATCGATCATTGAACTCTTTTTGTACCTCCCTCTTGCACAGAGTTGGGGATGCATGTTCTGTTATCGGATCCTTCAGCTCTATTGCCACTAAATGTAAACAGCTTTTTTTAATTGAAGATGCTGAAAGCAAAAGTAGTCGGAATGGCGGCGGCATCAGATCTGACGAAGATGACGAAGATGATGATGAGGAGGATGACGAGAGAGGAGAGTTGCGCGACCAGTGGGATAAATTGCTAGAAGCTGCCAAGATACTACTGAAGGCAGAACAATCTGCTATTGTACAACTACGCTCTCTGTCGCAATGCATGGCCTACGTACATTCGGAGCTACTTACCAGCAGTAGTAGGAGTAGTAACGGAATCGAGTGTGATAGTGATACATCCCAATACGACGCACCATATGAGAGCAGTAGACGCCAGCATCATGTCGCATCAAGTGTAAATAACGTTTTTCACAGGAGCTCGTTGATGCGCTCCATTGCTGCTCTTGTTGCCCTAGTGCAGACCAGAAGAGAGCTATCAAACTGGGTACACTGGAGATCCACTGTGCCGGAGGAACTAATGAGTAGTAGCGCTTATACTGACTGTGAAGGATTGCTTCAGGAAACAACGGAACTGTGTGGGTGCATCAGTACGTTGCTATTGCAGCTCCTTGATGTACCTCACGTGGAAAGCCTATTTGTTACAAAAGAAGCAATGATTTCTGTACAAAGTTCAGTTGATTATATTAGTACTGATATATTGTCTGGTTTTGGTGCAAATAACGGAGCGACGAACTCTTCAGGAGGAAAAGATAACAGCAGCAGCAGTAGTAGTCATTACGATTCGAATGATGGCACTACTTCTTCGTTTGTCAATGATTTTGCGGGCAGTAGTAGCGGCGGTAGCGGCGGTGGTAGTAGCAGTGCTGGTGAGAGAGCCACTGTCAGCAACGGACCCGTCGCTACACCAATAATCCCTTTGATTGACTTGTATCAGAATGAAAAAGAGAGGTACAACGACAACTATGGTATCAGAAGTAGCAAAGCTGCTCGGTGTAGGAGTAGCGCTGGTAGTGATTCTTTTTCAGTGATGGCTTCCCTGTTGTACAATATATGGACACTCTGCCGCTCCGCAAAGGTTCTTGGAATTTGTTTTGCAAAGCTAGCTCCAGCGCTGGACGGATCTGTCGAGGAAGATAAAAACGTGATGCTAAATAATATCATCAGTAACAGCGGTAGCGGTGACGGTAGTGAGTGTTGTTGGCGTGAAATGCAAGAACTAAGTCTGCACCCGACTACTTCGTCTGCTTTCTGTAGAGTGCTTGTGCGGCTCTACTCGAAAGAAATGAGTATGTTGTGGAGAGTACTATCTGAATTTCGCGAGGAAGAGGAGGAGGAAGAAGAAGAGCTAGAGAACGACAATGATATCCACCAAGTTGGTAGAAATGAAGATGAAAATGAAGATGATCGTAACGGACTCGTGCCTATGCCCGGTCCGTTGGAGACAGCAGAAGCTAGAAAAAAAGAGATTGTTTTCGACTTAACCATATGTTGGTTGAGACAATTAGAGAGTGCCTATGCGCATAGTATGCTGTTCGGAGGAGCTCCTTCCACTACCGAGCCCACGTCTGAGCCTAGTCGCCACAACACAGCACCAACACACAGCGACAAACATATAGATTGCGAACACAAGAACAGCCTGCAGAAAGGAAGACGGTTCATTCAACAGTGTCAGATACCTGTAGAAGCTTTACAGTGGCTTTCATCACTACTACCTTTTTCTTGTAACTCGGAGACTTCAACTGCAACCGCAATTGCATCCGCTGTTGTGCTTCAACTAGGAGAGGGCGCATCGGAGAGAGAAAGTGCAATTGGACAGTACATTCTTTACGGTAGACAGATGCTCATGCAGCGATTACAAGAGCAAGAAATCTCCGAAAGGAGTGACAACGCCGGTGATGATGATGATGATGACGACGATGATGCCACAAGTAAAATTATCAAACAGTTGAAGACAGTGAGCACTCGCAAAGCCACTTTGTCCTCACTGAGATACTTGCAGGCTCTGCTATTGGAATCAACACCTTGCGTTTTAGACGAGAAGGTGGAAGAAGAGGAGGAGGAGGATAGTGGTAGTAGTAAAACCACTAGCCACAGTAGCAGCAATAAAAGAAATAGTGGAAACAAACTCTTTTATGACACCCGTGCGCTACTGACATCATTGGGTAGATTGCAGCATTTCATTGATGTAACCTCACTTCATATTGACGACACACAAGTAGTCCAGTATATCTGTCAAGGGCTACTGCACACTACCAGTGCTCTCCGAAATTCTTCTCTTCATGCTGGTAGTACTAGCTCTTCTTCTGCAACTTGTAAAAGTAAAGTATTGAAAAAGGAAAGTAGCTTGCAGCTCAATGTGGAAACGATACGTGCTCTAGTTCAACTCTCGATACGGATATTGAGTTTGGCTGGCACTTATTTAGACTACCTTCAAATTGCTCTCAGTTGTCATCATGCTCACGAGGAGACCAGTGATAACGCTATTAACATCGACAAAAAGAATATTAGCAGCGCTCTCGTGGAAAACGTGTGCGTATCTGTGGAGCCAATGTTGGAAGCCATAGTCGAGCTGTATTGTGTATCATGCTGCTCTGCACGTGGTAGTAGTAGTGGTGGTAGCACCAAAAGTAGCGATGAACTGCAGCTTCTTATGCAGAGCTGTTCTTCCAGCTGTGTCAATGTTATAAAGCGTGTCTGTCCGGCTGATGCGTTGCCTCCAATGCATACTGACACTGAGCTTCCTCTTAAAGAGCTTCATTCCTCAAAGGCTCCTGATACGCCTGATGCCGCTGAAGCTAAAAGTGACGAAAAGGGAGAAGCTTTACCGGTACAGTTGAAGGAGAGCAAATCTGCAAAGAAGAAAAGACGACAAGCGGAGAAATTAGAGAAAGCCCGCTCTACAGGGGACGAGAAAGCTGCACAACGACCTGTGTTTCAGTGGTGGGAACACTGCAGCCTTGTCCCTCATCTGGTTTACACTGCGCTGTATGGGAACTACTCTTGCACTCCTTCCGCCACTCCTTCTGCTATTGCTTCTAGTAGTTTTGCTGAGAACCGAATCTGTGATTTGAGTCTTTCGTACTTCGGACCTATTCTCTCTTTACTGTGCGAAATAGTTCCAGCTGATCTGCGCCAACCAGAACTACAAGCTATCGTTACCACTGCGAATTATCAATGTATGGCGTTTTCTACAGGATTGTTTGAAAACCAACAATTCACTGCATTTTTGAATAATCAGCAGTGGCTAAATGAGAAGCTGAACGTGGAATCGAAATCAGAGGAACTGCCATGCAGATCAGAACAAATAGAACAAATCTACAGATCAGTAGAGTACGCAGTGCGCTCTGAACTGTTGGCTGAAGCGGAGCGAGTGCTACTGACAGAGTGGAGCGTTTTTTTGACAAACCCCGTGTTGATATGGCACGGTACCACGAAGAGGGGGCTCAGCAACTGTAGTACTGCTCTATTTCCTCGTCGTCGACACGAAGAATATGAAACTTCTACAGATAGTAAATTGTCTTCTAAATCACCCAATATTGCCAGTGATGCAGCTACAACAGCTAGATTGTATAACTTTGAAACACCGAGCGCTGGAACAGTCACAAGTGAGGATATTAAGTTGTCGAGCGAAGAGGAAGAGGTGAAGGGTGATGGTAGTGTAGAACAGGGGGATAATACCTTGCTTCACCACCTCTTTAATAGGTACTACTGGATAGACACACTTGTGGTCGCAGCATTGTCTAGTGGAAACAATATGCACGACAACAGAGACACAGTCGTGGTACTGCTTGCTAAGGTCATGTCTATTGACAAAAAACTGTGCGCTTACCTATGCACTTTCATCGTGAAACATGTGCAAAGAGAGTGCTGCCTGTTATACTCACCTACTGCTACCCCAACCACCCCCACCGAGGGTAGAGGCAACAGCGGTGCAGATAACAGCATCGACTCTGTGCATCACGCAAAGTTGCTTCATGCAGCCAATATTTTGCATTCGCTTAATATAGTCGAGTCTTTATGTACTGTTTCGGACTACTGCTGTTTGGCTTTGTGTGCTGCAGGGTTGGCCGACTCTGTGTTGCTCTTTGTCATACGTGCAACGACGGAAAGAGAGGGAAAAGGAGGAGAAGCGTTGGCTATAACCAGCGTGCAGATATTGTGCAGTGTGCTCTCAATTTTGCAACGCATTGTTGTCGCTGAAGAAAAAGAGGAAGAGGAAGAGGACCAAAGACCACTGCAAGAGGAAGCAGAGAAACAAGGCATGAAACAGTGTTCCGTGAAATTTACAGTATCACTTTTAATTGACCGCATATCGGCCTCAATGGCCGAGCTGTTACCAGAACTATCTCGTGGCTTTCAAGATGACCCGGAAGGTTTACTTCTCCTTGAAAATATCGCGTTTTCACTGCAATATTTGCCTCCACACTACGCAAAAGTGTTCATTTCAAACCTAGCATCCATTGGAGGGGGCATGACGTTCGAATTCGTGGCGGTAAAGCTTTGGCTGAGCTTGGAAAATTGTTTTCAAGAAATGACTGAAATAATGGATGTGAAGAAGCTTTTGACTCGTCATCTCCAAAGTGGTGGAGGAGGAGGAGGAGGAGGAGGAGGCGAGGAAAATAGTGGCGAATTAATCACGGCTGCGGGAGACGACTCTCAAGTGTTGAATTCTCAGCGTGTTGATGAGCTTCTGGGCGAAAAACACGGAAGATTCGCACAGGCCATATCTGCATTAAGATCTGTTTTGGATGCAGGTCTGGAAGCTTACAAATACGATACTGCACTTTCTGCAGCAACAACAACCACAACGATGCCACTGTCCGTGCTGAAGAAAGCAATGAGAGTAGGTGCGGGTGTTGACTGCAAGCGAGCCGCCATGAGGTACCAAAGGGTGTACACTATCTGGGCCGCAGCGGCCACTAGCAGTCTCTTCCAGTGCGACAAGACTTATGTCGCCCTCCCATCATCATCATCATCATCATCATCATCACTACTGCAAGCACAGGATGCGGCTTACGATGGAGACACAGTCCGAAGTAGCAACAACAATGCGAGACGAGTGACATCACTGTTTGGTGTAATCAATGGAGCAGAGGTGTTCGCCGCCAGGCACCAGCTAATAGTTTCAGCCCTACTGGGTCTTGTGGACTGCACCGCCTATTTTTCACGTATGCTACAACAACAGCATCAAGGCTTATTTGTTCCCAACAAATTGACGGATAAAACCGCAGCCAAACTTTCTTCTTTCACTTCTCCCGAAAATGCATTAGCTCTACAGCTGTCGAGCAGTTCTATTCTCAGCGATCCGTTTCACCTCTGCTCGTCACCTTCTATGACGAGACAAGATGAAGACCTTTACGACAGTTGGTGTGGCTTCAAGAATGTAGCTAACACAGCTACCTCATCAACAGGTGGCGATGTTGCTAATTTTACTAGTTCTCCTACTAGTGAACACCATACCAGTAATAATCGTAGCAGTAGATCTTTCGAACAGCGGTTGGGTAACGGCTCGAGTGTAAGAGGAGTAGCTTTCCAGCGTAACGTGCTATATATTCCGTCCAGAGAGGCCCTGGCGAATGCTATAAACTCAGAACTTGCTCAGTTTGTGGACGAGAGCAGTGCCAGTAGTAGCAATAGCAGTAGCAGTGAAAGTAGTAGCAGCAGCAGTGGCAACTTTATTTGCAATAGTTTGTTACTTACTCTACGCGAAGTACAGCGTGTGCGCGCTGGAGGGCCCAGTGTTGATGCCGGCACTCGTCGACGTCGCATTGTTGTTGCTGTTGAACAACAGGCACAGAAGAAACGATACCGCGCCGATCTGGAACAGAACAATTCTGAAACTGCTGCTGCTGTTGAGCGGGCGAACAAGGTCCGACACACTGGAGGAGTCGCTCTCACTTCTGGCACTGGTGCTGGTGCTGGTGCTGGTGCTGGTGGTGCAACTACTTCTCTGTCTTACCCAAGTCCTATGCAGCTGCCCCAACAACAAGACCTGTATTTACAGCAACAGCAACAACAACAACAGCAGCAGCAGCAGCAGCAGCAGAAGTACCGCCAACATCAGCCCCAGGTCTCGTCGTCTACCGTGTCGCGCGATGGTAGACCCAGAAGGTCGAAATTCGCCCCTGCAGCCCCTCCACCTGTTTTTACCGCTGGTAGCGCTGCTCCTGTTCCAGCTGCACCACATTCAGCGCTTGATCCCTTCGGGGCGGCAGCAGATGCGGCGGCCGCGGCGGCAGCAGCTTGGGCGGCACCGAAATAGAAGACACGAAGACACTTCGAGTATTTCAGTTATTTGTTCAAAAAGAATGAAATAAAGTAAATTGTAATAATGTAAATCTTTTTACATATAATACACATGTGCCAGTATTAAACAGTACAAAAATATACAATAAATGTCCGATCAAAACACCTGCAGTGCGAGCGTCACGCTTCCTGTGTGATGTACGTTGTATGATGTATGATGCACTCACTCAGTGCAGAGTAGACATGCCAAAGAGTGCGCTAACTTCAAGCATATTGGCAGGCGGTGCAGACAGCCCACCACCTATACCCACACCAACGACACCATCTGCTCTCCCTCTTCTTTGTCTCTTTTTGCAATGAACAGCATCATCACCATTATCTTCTTCTTGTTGCGCAGCAGCCGTCGAACCTAAATCAGAGTTATTGTTGTTATTGCTGTTGTTACTACTCTCCACACTACCTTTGCTAGTACCAGACTCGCTAAGTTTACGTTTAATAGCAGCGACAGAGACAGCCAATTGTGCTCGTGTGGTCATTGGGCTGAACATGTTCACAGATACGCGTGTCCTGTGACGTCGCACCCCATTTGTACCGGTAGTTGTCTGCTGTCCCGCGACAGAGCCCAGAGGTACAGAAGCCAGAGAATTGTCGGCCAATTCATTTGATGAAAAGGGGATATCTTGGTGTCTCTTGGGAAATGACCGCTTTGGGAGGTATCTCATCCATTTGGGCACTTCTTCTTGGTCTTCTTGGTCTTCTTGGTCTTCCTCCTCCTGCCCTTGTTTCTCTTTTTCTTTTTCTTTCTCATGCTGATCCTGATCCTTCTGCTCTTGTCTCGCTCCTTTCATCATTTTGTCTCCTACTCACAGTTGTGCTTGTTATGCCGATATTGAGTTATGTACGACCTACCGACCTACCGGAACCTACATACACAGTAAGTCGTACGATCCTACTGTACGATGGTTTACTGGTTTATATACCGTCATTCTTGGTACATAATAAGGATGGCACCAATGTATGAATGTATAGTATTGGCCCAAGTAGCACTCTGGGGTTTTCAAAGGTATTTTTTGGATTATTAATTTTTTGGGGTATTTTTCGGTATTTATTAATAGAAAATAGTGGTATTTTTAGGGATGCGGGCCTCGGAAATTTCAGGTGCTAGGCCCGCCCGAGGCCCGGCAAAACTCCCCGGGCCTAGGCCCGGAGGCCCGGGCCTCCGCAAGACGCCCGGGCCTAGGCCCGCGCCGTCCGTCGAAAAATACCAAAATAAAGGTTTTTATATATAAATATGGTACTATGCTGTGTCCCAGATACTGTTTCCCAGGAAACTATTGGACAGTACGGGTACAGTTCTCAGAATCTAAAAAATAAATATGAGAAAAATCCCCTATTTTGAAGAAAAATCCAATTATTTTCTCTCATACCCCCGGGCCTCCGGGCCTCGAGTGCCGGGCCCAGGCCCGAGGCCCGAGGCCCGGGCCTAGGCCCAAAGCGAGGCCCGCATCCCTAGGTATTTTGGTATTTTGGTATTTTGGTATTTTTCGTGCAATTTTATATGTTGGTGCGTTTGGTAGTATTGGCTCGTACATAAGTGCCACATTATGTACCAAGAATGACGGTATCGTTTTCGCCGAGCGAGAGTTTTCAGTTTTTTGCAGGCAGCCGCCCATCATGCATGCCATCGCGTCGTCTCTCCTCCTTTTGATTTTGATTTTGACATATTGAATAATGTGCGGATGATGCTGAAATTCCGGCGGCGCTGCGCTGTCCGACGCTGCCCAAAACCATCAATTTTTTCGCCGACCGCCGGTACTCGGTACTGTACCAGCCAGCAAGCAGCAAGCAGCAGCAGCAGCAGCAGAAGTAATAAAAAAAGTACGGCCGTAGCACACAGCAGCAGCAGCAGCAGCAGCAGCAGCAGCAGCAGAAGGCCGCGCCTGACGGAGAGAGCGACATTTACATCCGGAGCGATTACATGTATTTTATTATTTGCCAGCAGCGCCCAGTAAAATTGAATTATATGCATAATATGCATTGTTTTACTGATTTATGAAGCTTGACTTTTTGTACAACAATCGAATAGGGAATCCTTCAACTATATAGAACATTTATCAAGAAAGTACTTCTACAATTGTTGCACCTGTGAAGTAGCTACTCAGTATTGCTAACATGGGTTCATCAATTTAAAAGACCTTAAATCGATTTCGGTGCAATACACCCGCACTCATCCTTAATTTTGTAGTCTTGAATTCAAGAGGTTAAGTTATGGACCAAGAGCCGGATATTCTAACCAATCCGTACCTGGGTGTACACAATTACGGCCTCGATAACGAGGAGGGTAATCTTGTGTGTTGCGTAAATGACCTGTTGGAAGGCAATGGAAATCGCTACAAAGTTATCGACCTGTTGGGAACAGGAACATTTGGTCAAGTATTTAAGTGTTGGGATGCGAGACGCAATATCTTAGTCGCAGTAAAGATAATAAAAAACAAGCCAGCTTACTACGCTCAAGGTTTGATCGAGATTGACGTCGTGCGTACTTTGAATTCGCTGCAGCGCACGGAGTTTAGTAAACACATCGTGGAGTACAAGGACTCTTTCGAGTTCAAAAATCACCTGTGTTTGGTTTTCGAAATATTAAAGGACTCTCTGTTGGATATTTTGACTCAAAATGGGTTTCGCTGCTTACCGCTCACCACTGTGCAACCAATGGCAGTGCAGATCCTGCGGGCTTTGTTGACACTGGAGGATGCGAATATTATTCACTGCGATCTTAAGCCCGAAAATATTCTGGTTGCTGATAAAGAATTCGCTCACAGCTACGTCAATTTTGACCAAGAGTGTGATATTTACAATCCAAACGAGGCGGCGACACGTGGAAGTGCTTTTGGCTGCGGTGGGGGAGGTGAAACAGGAGCTGTGAAGAACAGTGGTAAAACTAGTAATAAAAAGGACGAGAGCGTCATTCATGACGCCACTGTCGTGGAGCCTGCCTTGCTCGGGGTGGGTGAGGAAGCGCCCGCGGCAGGAGCACAGAAACAAAAAGCATGGGGAGAAAAGTTATTAAAAGTCATTGATTTCGGCTCTGCCTGCTCCGAGGGACGAGCTTTATATTCATACGTACAAAGCAGATTCTGTAAGTGATTGGCGGACATTGCACACCGTATATTTACTATTCGGCACATGATAGTTTTCATTCTCCTCCTCCATCTCCTCCTCATTCGTTTGCATGGACAATATCATCTCTTATTCATGTTACTGTTTCAATTTTTAATTAATTTTTATACTTAATATATCTCGCCCTTTAATTCTTTGTTCAGACCGTTCTCCCGAGGTATTATTGGGCGTCCCGTACAACGGAGCGATTGATATGTGGTCTGCCGGCTGTGTTTGCGCTGAAATGTTCCTGGGACTCCCCCTTTTTCCGGGCGTGAGCCAACACAATCAGCTATCGCGTATAGTTGAAATGCTCGGCATGCCTCCTGACATTCTCGTGAAAGGAGCGAACGGTCCCAAGTATTGTACTGTTAACGAAGCATGGCAAGTCAGTAGCAACAACAGGGGCAGTAGTAGTCATAGTAAGGGAATAGCTCCTCCGATGCCTCCCCCACCTTCTCCTACCTCTTCATCATTTGCTTCGTTAAAGTATCGTCTGAAAACACCTGAAGAGTATGCTGCCGCCACCAATACGGCCATACCTGTCATTCGGAAATACCTCAGGTACAGCAAGTTAGGCGATGTGATACTCAGATCCCCACTACCCAACAAGTCTAAGATGACGAAGGAGGAAAAGGACCACGAGATTGTGCGTCGCAAGTGCTTTGTCGACTTTCTCATGGGGTTGCTGTGTTTGGACCCGTTCAAGCGATGGACAGCCCGCCAAGCGCTAGGCCATCCTTTTATCACCAACGCGGAATACACAGGACCTTACGTTCCAGAGCCAGACATGAAAGTTATTGAACGCAAAAGACTGTTTATGGCGACATATCAACCCGTCGATAGCTCTTTGTTGGGGGAGCGTAAGAAAAAAACTGTTTCAGTGGAGTCCCTGCAGACGTTAGATAGCGCCGACTCGCTGCCTCGACTCAGTATCTACAAGAGCTTGTGTGTGCTCGTAGCGGATGACGCCCCCTCTGTTGTGAAACGAGTGTTTGCCACGCTCTTCAAGAAAGGTGCCACAGTACACACGGTCAGCAACGGCGCACTAGCTTTGAAAGCAGTGCGCGATTCTTTTCAGAAATACGCTGCTGCAGAAAGCGAATCTGCAACTTCGCCGAGTGATAGTGGTGAGGGAAGTTTGGTGCGACCTCATAAATATGACCTCATTTTGATCGACAACATGATGCCCGAAATGACTGGCCCGGAGGCTATAAGACACATCCGTATTCTCGAAGATAACGATGTACTAAACCCGTCGCAACACCGCCACTTAATCTTTGGTATGTCGGCGCGAACGGACGAAGAGTCTTTAGCCGAACTGTGGAATTCTGGCATAGACGCATTCTTGAACAAGCCGTTCGACTTCTCTGTCTTTCAAAAAACCTTTGAAGATTGCATTGCAAAAAGAGGATTGGCTGCTGTGAGCCGCAGGGCTTCTTCAGTTTCGGTGGCCGCTTCAACGTCCGTATCTGTCCCTTCGTCGGCGTCAGCAGCATCTTCTATCGCTGTCACTGCTACTACTACTACTACTGCTGGTACTGGTGCTGGTGCTGGTGCTGGTGCTGGTGCTGGTGCTGAAGATCCAACAGGCGTTGTTGACGCTAGAATTCGATCAAGAACGGAAAGTGATGGGACCGACGCGGGTTACGATTACAGTAGCGTACCCACAAAAAGAATTGCTCCCTTACTTGCTCCCACAATAACTTCAGATGGAGCGCAGTACAACGCTCAATACCAGCCGGCACCTACCAATTTTGCCTCTAACTTTGCCGCGCCACCTCTACCCCTATCTACCACTGGTTCGTCAAAGGGTGCCAGTGAGAGCCATGGTAGCAGTAGTGGTGCTGCTAAAATTGTTGTCGGTGATAAAGTTGCGATCACATCCATAGATACAAGCAGTGGCGCTGCAGAAGGAGGTAGCCATAATAATGCTCTATGTCGGCACAATTTTGTGCGATTGGAGAGTAGCCACCGCAAACTAAGCGAGCCCAAGAGTCGGTCTTCCTTCCGTACCACTAGTCAAGGAGAAGGAGAAGGAGACAGTCCCCAGCGGCACAGTCCACGCCCCCGACGTGCGAGCAAACCGTCTATACCCACTTACTTGCAGCTAGGAGAGTTGGTCGACACCCACCATCACCAAGCAGCAACGGAGGCGACGATACTTCAGGTCAGTACGTCTTTAAGCGACTTGAATGTCACAGACCTCAACACGTATTGTCATAATCACCCGTCGAATGACAGTTTAGAAGACCACAATAATAGTCAGTCCACTATGTCGAGATCTGAGTCAAACGTTAGCACAATAGTTAGCAGTGAAGCCTGCTCGCCGCGCAGTCGCAGCACCACAACAGATTCTGCAGTGGCTATGCTGCGCCGCTCATCTATTGTCTCGACCAGTGTTAGTCCTTTACCAGTTCTGCGTGAAGGTGAAGTGTTCCTTCAGTCCGCCGCCATTCGTATAACCAACAACGACAACGACAATAGCCACAATCACCATCAAAGTAGTGTGTCGTCGGTGAAGCACCGCCATGAACAGGAGAAGCTCGGGCCACAGCAAGAAACATCATCAACATCATCATCTGCGTCCAACAACAACTCTGACGATGACAGCTTCGCAACGTTCAAATTCGGTATGGGTTTGAAACGTGGCGTACCTGTATACGAAGGCCACTGCGACGCCATTATTACAGATACTGTTAATACTTCTAATCAAGCGACGACCGCGGTCAACAGAGCGAAACCAAGTACTGCTTCCGCGCCTGCTGCTGCCAGTACTAGACTCAGTGGTTTGTCAGACTTGCTGAATAAGCCGTCGCAGTCTATATCAACTAATACACTTGGTGCCGCTGCATCTTCGACTTCGTTGTCACAAAACACAGAAACACAGCATGCTCTGGATGAAGCCCGAAGACTTAAACAGTTTGAGGAGTTCCATTTAATGATGAATAAGAAGCAAGAGGACGTGTCAGGCTTTCACGTGGGTTCCATCGCCGACAACAGTGCTTTCTCGTTCCACGTGGGCTCTCATAGAAATAGTGGTAGCTTCGGCGGCGGTAGTGGTGGTGGTGAAGGAATCACGACAGACCAGACCGTCATCTCAAGTGACATTGCAAAGAATCGCGTTAATTCGCCGCGCTTTGTAGGCAGTAGCTTTGTCAGAGGATCTTCTCGCAGTCTTTTACCGCATGACGAAGACATCCCTTTTGCACCTCTAGTGAAACATCACACCTTCACCAGTGTATCCGCTGCTGCTGCCGCGTCAGGTGCTAAAAGTATGACGCATAGCCCAGCTAGATGCATCAATAGCCCTGGAAAATCAGCACTTTTTGGTGGTAAATCTCCAACAACAACCGACGGGTCTTCTCCTAGAATGACGGCTGGATTGTTTCATACGATGCCTGGGGCAGGAAGAGGTGTAACGCAAGCAAATGAACAAGGCAAGGATATACAATCGAGTTCTACCCTGGACAATAGCAATCATAGTCTTTCTGTAGCATACGGGTCACTGCAAGACACATCTCAACTTCTGCTGGGAGATGCACCTATGACTGACCTTGCGCTAGCGATCAAAAGACCTGAAGTAAATCCACATAGACATTTTCGCTCCGGTGGTGGAGCCGTGCGAGGCGGTGGTGGTACTGATGTTGGCTCTGCTGCAGCTTCAGCTTCAGCTTCTGCTGCGCCACCCTCAGGTTCAGCAGCAGACGCGTATGATGCACAATTTTACTCCCCATCCAGAGGTTCTTCTGCTTCGTCTCCGAACTGGCCGAAAAGCGCATACAGTGGGGGAAACTCGCCCGCAATAGGAACAGGAAAAGGAACAGGTGCTAATAACAGCAGGTCGAGCCCCCAGCAACATCAGTCCAGTTCTGTTACCTCTAGAGCCTACTATTCTACTACTACCACTCCGCCTATCCAGAACGTATACTCCCCGCAACAACAACAGCAGTACCCCAGTCACCCCCTCCAAGGCTACGCTGCTAGCGCTACTGTTGCTACTTCCTCTTACGGCAATGGCCCCCGCTCGAGCGCCAACAGTGTAACAAGTACTGACATTCCTATCACAAGCAGCAGCAGCAGCAGCAGCAGCAGCAGCAGTTTGACTGCCGCTATGTTGCAGCACCAAGCCCATGTGAATCGTGTAAGTGCCGATGCTGCAGCCATCGCTGCCGCCAAAGCTTTCAATTTAGAAGAAGCGTGTGACTCCGTATCACTAGACGCTACGGACCAGCCGTATGAAGTGCCACTGGCCCACTCCGTGCAGAGTGAGTCGTTTATGCACAGAATGGAAGCACAGAAACTATACGAAGAAAGCAACGCGAAAAGTCTCCAACGCAATGTCACGCGAGGAGCGAGGAGAGAAAACTCGGGCATCACCACACACACGAATAGCCATAACACTAGCCATAGTAGTATGAGTGGAGATGGCTCAGTTACTGCTATTACTGCTGGTGGTTTAGCTAGTGCACAGCAGCAGGAGCAGCAACGCGCAGCTCCAGTTATCACATCAAAAAGTGCACTCAGTGCTATTTTTTCCTCTGTGGGTTTGTCCAACGTTACAAGTCAGATAAGCGCTGGAATCGGCTTGGCCGCTGAACGCTTCTACAACATGCACTCCCCTTCCTCCGCCGCTCAAGGCGAAGAAGAAGAAGATGAAGACAACGAATCGTTTGATGGGAAAGTTTCGCCGCCCCCTTCTCTTAGCACTGCTGCTCTTACAGCGAGCGAGATGAAAATGCATGATAGCAGTTGGCTGCGTGGCGTTGCTAAGAGGGGAAAGTCAACCGCCACTGATGGGCTGAATGATGGCACCGGTGATAGCAGCAAAACTAAAAGTTCTTACTCCTTGGACATGTTTACAGCGAGTCACAACTACAGGAGTGACATTGGAGACTACATTAAGACCACCGCCGCGGGCGGAGCCGGAGCAGGAGGCGTGTTCGCCACTCATACTCACGCCAATACTCCCGAGCTAGAACTAGACGCCAATAGTATGTTTAGTTACGACATTCACGGCGATACGCACAGTGACAGTCCGTCTGCCGCAGGAAGTTTTACGAGCTCATTTACCGTTACTACCCGTGGTGATGCAAGTCGCCGAACCAGCCGAACAAGTGTTGGTACGGCACTCTCCAGTCGAGGAGATGGCAGCGGTGGCGTAGGGATCAACCATATAGAAACGGAAGAAGACAGTACGTGCAAGCTGGATCCGAAACATACTGCTGTTGCCACCAGTGGTCACCAGCCATCTCCAGTTGTTGTAAATCAGCACAAACAAATAAATAAAGCGAATCGAAGACATTTGGATTCTCCTCTGGCTATGCGACAACGCATTGCCTCAAACGATAGCAGGGGCCAAGATTGTGGATTGGCGTTCGGACTTCAGGATGCCGCTGATGCATTCGATGACATAAGTCAAGGTGCAACAGCAGTATGTCCCTCAAAAAGTCCTCGTAAGAGGCTAAGCACTACCAGCACGTTCACTGCTGCTACTGATACCACTCACTTCAGCAGCTTCAGTAGGGACGATGGGGTAGGCGGTCATACTTGAAATGAGGATGATGATGAGGATGATGATTCGTTTGATGCTTGGGAGCAGCATACTACCCAATCATAGATCTAATATTGATGATACATAGTGTATTTATTGTGAGTAGAATTAAAAGTTTGATTGTATCGTAACGGGTAATGAATAGTTTCAAATACCCACGGAAGCATGTAGCACATTTAAGGACTCAGCATTGGTTTTGACTGATCTAGTGTTGCTTCAATAACAACGTGGATTGTTGATTAATCGTGGGCGATATTAAAACGCTCGGCAGCATGTTACATATTCAGGTACTCTATTTGTAGTAGATATTGAGTATCTGGAGTCTTGATAGTTGTTGGATTCGTCATTCCGAGGTGAAAATTAAAGATAATTAGTTAGTAATGTATGATGGAGAGTAAGTAAGAGTTGCTATGCATCGGTATGTATATTGGTGGAAGTTATGTTTGTAGTAGTGGAAAGCATCGCCCCCCTCCCCCCCGGCGCTCCTTCCATCTTCTGCACATCATTCTGAGCATTTACCCTCATGGGCGATGGGGTGTTCGTTCCCCGTGCTTCTCCAATAGATCACTCATGTAAAACATTCTTAGCAGGCTTATCTACAGCCGTGTGACATGATTGATATTTGAAATATATTGAAGAATGTGGTGATCCAGTTGAAAGTTTAGTCGAAGTCGTCCCTAAAGTGCGATATTGCTACTCAAACTGTGATACTTTCTCTTCCATGTTTCTAATGGTTTGTGTTGCTCGTATGGTTTCAGAAGAAAATTTTCTTTGCTTGTACTAAAGATCAAAGATCAGGTGTTCAGGCTACATATAAATGGTTCGTTTAACTGTAGCGTTAAACACGGGTTTTAAAAAAAAAAGTTTCTAACTTGTACACTTGCTTGCCAAGCATTGCTTTCTTACTTACTTTCTTACTTCTTGTTCTTTCTTCATAGTTACTTTTTAAATTATTAATGTGATACATATGGGTCCGCGAGGGCGGTCGTCTGCTAGATGTATTGCATAGTGCATGACAAATAGACACAGCAGACAGTCGCCAGGTCGCGAAAGAGCAGCCAGCACATACATATGACATGACGCGATATAACCATACATATCATGATTAATATCATCATTGATCATGTATCCATTCAATCGCAGTATAGCAACAAGGGTTTTACTGAAAACCACTTGGTGGGGAATACGTTGCGAATGATACATTAACTTGGTACTGAACGAGGGCAAACCAAAACTATTTAAGATTCTATCTTCGCTCTTTCATACTGACGCAGCACTAGCACTGCCCAGCATTTGATCTCTCTTCGCGCACAAACAGTCTAAAAAGGCTTTCCATTTATTTACATTCAATTCGACTTCCTTTCGGTATGGGGTTCAAAGAGAGCGATTGGCTGGAACACACACAGAAGCGACGCTATTTGCTTTTGTGTCAGTGCCCACTTATTGCACAGGGGGAATGTGACGGTTCTGTAACTTCTAAACTATACTGCCACGATTCATGCCACCCTCTTTTCCCACTCTTTGTGGGACACCACGACCAGCTCCTCCTCCTTCTCCACCGCCTCTTGTTTCGTCGATTGTGGATGGTTCGACAGCAGGAGGGTAGTGCGCCCCAACACCTCGAGCACTCGGCGGCGCATCATCCTCTCCTCTCCCTCCTCTTCCCGCTCCTCCTCTACCCGGGACCGCTCCTGGTCCGCCTCTCATCTTTTGGTCGCGTCTTCCGGCACTGGCAGGCATATACCCGAGACGAATTGCTTCCTGACGGGCTGTCTGGATCGATCGCACCGACGGTGTGATTCTCCACATTGCACCTTTCACTTCAGTTGCAACAGCAATGCTCTGCTGAACGTTCAGTACCCCGTGGCCCCAGCTGGTATGTTCCATTTATTGATTAGTTTAGTGAGCCAGCAATGCACCGAAAATAGCAAAGCAAGGGGGAGATACGACGAAAATAGAAGAGCATAAGTCGACTTAACAATGACAAATATCTTGATGTATTATGCATCATACCATACCTTTCAGGAATGATCATAACATCCCCGGCAACTTGAGTGCATGTGACGGGACATACTCCTCTGTTGCAGAGCTTCGTCTGCGTATCTTCCGTAAACTCCAAGATCTGTTCGTTTGACATTATTTTATCTCTTGGGGGATAAATAGCCCACTTTTTGGCTCCGTAGATGAGTGCGTTCCAGGCCGTATTGTGGAAGTGAACAGGAGCTCCCTAGTAGATGCAAGGATCCATTAATAAGCAACATTAGTTGAATGAAATATTTCAAGCATTATCAACAACAACAATAAAGAACAATGAGAGGACAATTTTTAACATAAATGCCCCGTACCGTGCCTTCTCCGCCCAGTGCCCATTGAGCATTTACGAAGATTGTTCGATCGCCCAGATCTCCCTCGTCGCCAAAGGCAGCTTGAATTATCTGAGGGGTCTTGCAGTTCTCTATGGGCACCAAGGAATCTTTATCCTCGTCTGATGCTTCGGGAATGCGATGTCCCTTGAAAACGTACCACGGGTGGCTGCCGCCTACAATGGTGTGTTTCTTCACGGTTGCAATGTAAGCGTCAAGTGTCATATCAACGGAGCCGTCCCCACCAAACTTCTGCGAGTAAGGAATATCAGACACGGCTACTTTCAAATAACCATGTCGGTCCACAAGTGTCTGTTGCTTGTACTCGTCAATAACACCCCATTTATCAATGAGTCCACGAATGAGAACAGGGGCGTTTCGCGATAGGTATTTGTAGAAGATGTCGTCTGCTGTAATTTCATGAGCCCAGTACTGGTCAACTACCTTGCATTCCATGTCCTCCTCGTACCCTTTCAATCTCTGCGTAGACCAGTTGCCCGTTCCAGCTGCCCAACCGGCGTTGGTCTTTTCAGGATGCAGCTCTGGATGGAGCACACGTTCGATCTGTTTCGCAGGGCGCTGTTCCATCTCAAAGTATTTTATTGCATCTGCAGGATAAATTGGACCAGGGTTGACGATCAGATCTCTGGGAGTGACTCTATTTTTGTCCTTCAGGTCCATGTTCGCCTTGGCATAGAACAGCAGAGAGCCCGCGGCCGCCTGTCCTTGTGCCAGGGCAAAGTGGGCGGGAGCACGATGATCGTTATTCACTGCATTGACATCTGCGCCACTTTCGATCAACACCCTCATGATAGAGAGAGACCCGCCATATGCTGCGTAGTGCAAGGGAGTGTTACCACCAGCGTCTCGTAGCGTAGCTGGTACCCCAGCACGCTGTAGGTATTGTGCAACTTTTTCCATCTGAGACTCTAGTGCCGTCAACACATCAGAAGAAACGATAGAGTCCGATTTAGGATCAAGCGGTGGATCATACAACTTCGTGGCCCAAGACTGCGTTCCCTTCAGCAGGGAAAATACGAGGGATGTCGGGGAAGCATCAGCATGCAGGTAGAGAGATGAAAGGCAATGGAAGGCGTTTCTGCGTGCATCAGATTCTACTACCGAGTCTGCGGGCACCTTGTAATCATACAATAAATACTTAACAGCAGGCAGGTCCAGCAACACGGCAGCATTGCAGAGAGACTGATGCGCTTGCTTGCTACGAGGATCAATTTCATTCCTTTCGTACTTTCCTCTTGCACTCAGCGTCCAAGATTCGCTAATGGGCGGGGCGGGTGCCAAACCTTCGAGCGAAAAGGGCTCTACAATCGCGGCTTTTCCGCGCAGTGCCTGATGATTAGAGCCTCCATGCTGCTGCTGCTGCTGCTGCTGCTTTTCAGGCACCATTTGTTCGTGTTCGTGACCTATCATGTGCTCATGCTCATGCTCAATGCGTTGAGTACTGTGCTGATTGATATTAGCGTTGTGGGTCACTGGTGGGTAAGCTGATGCAGCGGCGCCCAACGGGCTGAAGTCACTACCACCGCCACCGCCGGTGGAGGAGGAGGACTCAATGGGTGCATCCACATCGTATTTATTGGATATAAAATGGTTACCCGTGTCTAAGAAATTAAGTTTAGAGACTGAGTGGACTGCAATATACCAAATAGCGAGGCCCTGTAAAAGGAGCAGCATCTTTAAGAGAAATCCAAAAGAGTCTGTTTTTGCCCAAGACAAAATAAAATCAGCCAAAGAAATACACATAACTAGTATGATACCAATCCATTGCCCTTTGAACAACGAGAATAGACCAAGCAGTAGGCAAAATACTTTGATGACCATACTCTTCTTGTCATGGGTGGAGAAAAGCCAATGCATACTGGACAAAGGAGTATCATGAATTTGGTTATTGATGACGTTCCTGTTGTCCATTTGCTGATTGTTTATATTTCTTTCCTTCATTTGTTGTTCGTTCGAGCAATCGAGATAAAACGATATCGATATAAATGTTTATTTTTAATATATAATTTGAAACAGGCAAGTCTGTAAGCAAGAGCGAGGCAGCCAGCCAGTTGCATCATCAGCCATCATGCTGCATGCATCATGTTGCATGCATGCATCATGTTTCATGTGTGGCGGCAAAAGGATAATGTGGCACTTATGTACGAATTTTGCAAATAATACCAAACGCACCAACATATAAAATTGCACGAAAAATACCATAATACCAAAATACCACTATTTTCTATTAATAAATACCGAAAAATACCCCAAAAAATTAATAAGAGCTGTGCAGGGGACGAAACTTGAGTGTAGTCAGCAGCAGTGCGTGGCTGTGCTCGTTTTTTGTGCTCGTTTTTCCAGGAAAAAGCGGTAACGC
>JACKZZ010014887.1_pt1 | contig 27308 bp, 15 predicted proteins | sample 8027871 | NCBI WGS metagenome assembly JACKZZ01 (sample SAMN15724774, study PRJNA655200) | protist metagenome | isolation source: fluorescence activated cell sorting (FACS) single amplified genomes of... | place: USA: West Boothbay Harbor, Gulf of Maine | collected 2000-07-19 | reverse complement strand
TGATTTATTAGTTTATATTTATTTTCCAATTCATCGTACTTCTATTATGGCTTATAACGCTTATTTTATATTGCGCTTTACAATTTGAAATACGACAGTGAATATTTCTCTATTTCTACAACACTTTTTTAGATGGGACCTAAGCGTTACGTACTTGTTGTTTATTGTATGAAAAACCACAATAAACATAGATTGGTTCAAAGCAAGTCATCGAAGCAAACTTCGGAAAAAAATCGTGGTTCAAGCAAGCCCCGAAAATGTCCTGTTTGAGTTAAGTTTAAAATCTAGTTCTTTAATATAAAGTTACAATATCTTCTACAAGGATGAACAACAAGTTTAGGATGAGTCTAATTTGTGTATTTTCCACAAATTATAAAAACTATATCCCGCCCGCGCAAGACATGCTGAGGACATCAATCCGAAATGGTTCAGAAGACTAACACTCTATACTGCCAGCATGCTTCCAAAGATCCAGCATCCTATTGCAGCTAACTCTTTCCCCTTTACAGATACAGAGTCCATATCCATATCATCATCAGTGCCACTTGAAGATTCAGATTCTGTACTCATGACTGATTCGGAACTGCTGTCGTTGTATGGTTCTGTTTTTCTTGCCAATTCCATTTCTTTACCGGGAGAATCAAATACAAGTGTAGTTGCTGGTAAACCTCTATCTTTTTCGGGTGAAGGAACTACATAGTCAAAAAATTCATCTGGTGATGGATGTGACTTGCCACGACTTGTAGTAGGACGTAAATCTTGCGGAGGACTAGAATATGGGTCCACTTCTTCCTCTTCATCAGCTTCAGACAGGGAGTTAAAATACTTTAATGCACCCTTAGGAACAGGCCCATCCGCTCGTTCGGGAGTAGCACTCTCCATGGAATCAGGAGCATCCTCTTTGTAGAAATACGTCTCCTTTCTCGGAGTCTCTCCTTTCATGGTGCCGATTTGCACCCTACGTACTCCTTTCATATCTCCTAAATACCAATCCAATACCAAGCGAGGTGTCAATACGATACACTTTTATGAAAGACTTCTACTGCTGTGGTACAGCTTGGAAGGCTTTAAAATTTGTCACCGTCCGTGCGGAAAACCCCAACGGGGCGGGGTTCTCCGTGGCATCGAGTAAAGAATGAAGGACATAAAGAAAGGATCACGGTCTCAAATATTTTACAAAAATGAATTTTATTTACTCCCAGGCTTGTGCAGAGCGGCGCGCTTCTTGCTGCATATCGCGAGATGCCTCGAGTAGGCCGAGGATGACTGAGAGCGCTTGGCACAAAATGGGCACTGGTGGTCCTCCGACTGCACCGCGCTCGTTCCAGAGCATACTGGTGCTTCATCAAGTAAGCATCTCCGCAAATGCTTCAAAAGTATGTCCTTGGATGCATTCTTGATGTCGCATTTCGGGCATGGAAACTCTTCCGTATGCGGTGCACCTTCGTCGTAAGCATCAGGGCTCCTCTTCAGTGGTGAGCTCGCCGGTCGACTCCCATAAGAATTGGGAGTACTTGGAGGTCTTGCTGCAGGGCTGCCAGTACTTGGGCTTCCTCTTTGATTAGGACTCTTCATGTTATGGATATGCTCCATTGGGGTGCCGAGGATTCTGTGCCGCCTGCCGTCGTAAGGGGTGATCTTGTTGCGGCTGGCCTCGAGGCACGACGGTGCGTGTTTCGAGAGTCGTCCTTCGTCAGCAAAAGTTCGTCCACACGTAGAGCACTCCACGGTTTCTTCGTAGTCAATAGTGCTTTGCTCGTTTGGCATACTATCTATCTGGGGATAGACATGATGCGACTGCTGCTCGAGGCAGGCGAGCACAGCTAGCAGCGCCTCACCGTGCTTCATATTCCGATTCGCTGGGCACTGAGACATGTGCTCGATGTATGGCATATCCAATAGGCTATCTTGCTTGCCGCAAAAAATGCAGAACATATCCACGCCAGTGCTTGTCAGTGCAGTTCGCTTCGCTTCAATGTCTTCATTCAGTTGGCGCACGAGCTCTTGCGCCTCGCGCTGGTGGCGCTGTGAGCACACTCCTGGGGGAGTAGAGTCGGTTGTAAGCACTTTCTTTCTAGGGTCTTCTGTGACATCATCTTGCTGATCAGTCTTGACAACAGTGGGGTGCACTAAAAGCGCTCCTGCTGGCAGCTTCCAAGCACTCTCACGTGTCCTGCGGTTGTAGTAGTAGCGCTTGCCGCCATCTGTCTGCGCTTCCTTCCATTCGTCTTTGGCGATAGACTTCTCCCCATTTCGACTTGACTGTTGCTCTTCTTGTTGCTCTCTCCGCTGATCACCTTCAGCTTCAAGAAGTTTCCTGCCAAAGTCACTTTCCTTGCGGCTGCTCGTAGGACTAACACAAAGTCGGGAGCCGTCCTTTTCGCCCGGCAGCACTATCTGCGCTGGTACCACTTTATTTTGTGAATTCAGCTTAGACGTACTGGGTGAGTCACTTAATGTAGGCTGTCGCTGATGAGCTGGGGGACGAGGAGGCGTCGTATGCTCCTGAAGCTTTGACGGAACGTCGACATTGAGATAAGCTGTGGTTGTACTAGACAAGGGCTGAGCACTGAATGATGAGAATTGATCAGAGCTGCGATTGGTGACACTGAAACTTTCCACTTCAACCGAATCTCCTCCACCGAAAGCCAATATCTTCGCAACATTGTTCACTCCATTGCTATAATCCTCTGTGCTGCTCTCGACGATATCACCTGTATCATGAGTCTCATCCACAATACCAGAATAATCTGGCCATGAAGTTTGCGACTCTTCTAACACATCGCACATCTTCATGCTATCATCACGCTTTCGTGAATAAATATTCTCTTGATTTTCATTGTTGTTCTCATCATTTGAGATATCTTGCCTCGTGTTCTTAGAACGACCTAATCCACTTCCTTGAGCCGCTTGAGATGCTTTGAGGCTACTCAAGTGACTTTTCCACTCACTATTCTTACCTTCACGTGACATACTTATGCTCCAACGAGTTGCAGTATCCACGAGATGCATTACAAATCAAACTTGGGACTGAAACGTACGTACCCACGGCTTCAAATTCAAAGAATTTTTAAATTAATTTAACTAAATTAATTAAGATGTTCTGAGTTTGGAGAGCACTTCTATTTTAAGCAGAAATTTATATTTGCGGGAAAGAGCTTTAACAAGAACGCTATATTTATAATGAACACAAAAAGGTGCAACGATGCAACCGAGGACCAGGAGTTAGTTAGTTTCCGCTCCTTATCTTCACGACGAGTACTATAATACCAACCAAGATTCCAATAAAGATTAAGAAGTAGCATCGATGCCTCCACATATTCTTCTGGATCTGGATAGCCTGCCCCATCTGCTCGTTGCCCTCCTCGATGAACTCCAGGGATTGCTGCACCTGGAACTCGATTGAATCCAGCACCTCCCCCTGGGACTCCACAATGAGCGCCATATCTAGAAACATTTGATGCATCTCCTGCACAGATTTTTCAATAGCCATGACTTCATTGTACCGCTGATTGACGCTCTCGCACATGGACTTCACGGACTCGCTGGCCTCGCCCTTCAAGATAGAGGCTTGGATCAGCTGGTCAGCACCGCCCGATCTGACCACTGCATCAACTTCTTCTTCTGTTGCATTTGGCTTCACAATTTGTACTTGGCGCCTGGCTTTCTTCATGATCTCTGTCTTGTACCTGGACTGTGCTTGCTGGTAGTCCTTCATCACTTCGACGAATTTACGTGTCAATGTTCCAAGTAAGTTATCACGAATTTTAGCCTCTTGCGGTTTCAATTCAATTCGTGATGTCTCATCTTTCAGCCCCTGGAGAAGTTTTTTGGTGTAAACACCTTTCTTATTTGTATCGGTAATGATTGGGTTCACTTCGGCACTAAGCTCCGACTCCTTTTCGTTTGAGGTGGCAAGAATTGTTTCCTGTGTTAAGTCAGAGATTTTACTTGTATTTTCCTTAATCAAATTAATATTCTTCTTAAGCATATCTATATCACTAAAAAATTGTGATGTGCCACTTTTAGTTTGGTTCCCTGCTTCCACATCATTTGCAACAAGACCAGCATTTGGCTTCGTGTTCACCTCTGCGCCATCAATGCTAATTGACGTAGTACCGCCACGTCGCAAGTCTTTCAACCGATCTGTCATACTGGCTGCTGTATAACTATATGCAACCAAACAATCTATAACAAGCGAGGCGCGTCTCCATTCGGCTTTTTTGTTTTACAACGTCGTCGTCCCTTGTCTCCACAAACAAGCAAAGAGAAAATATATATCACAAAAAGAGTAGCAGGTGCAAGATAGTACTAAAAACATCACATCACTGTGTAGATTTCTTTTCATATCGGAAATATTGCAATAAGTAGTTGTCTACCCCATTAACATACTACTATTCAGTGATTATTTGGGATAAGAAAGGATGGTATTGTTTTATTCATTTTTCAAAACTCTTGTTGGGAAAGAGGTTTGTGTGGAAATGAAGAATGATGTTGTTTTGACGGGAACTTTATTGTCAGTTGATCAATATTTAAATGTTAAATTGGCCGATATCAATGTTGTGGAAGGGGAAAAATACCCACAACTTGCTGCTATGAAGAACTGCTTTATCCGCGGTTCTGTTGTACGATATATTCAAATACCTGCAGCTGAGGTTGATACCGAATTGCTTCAAGATGCTGCCATGAAGGAGGCAATGAAGTAGAAGCACTTCGATGGGAATACGTGAGAAATGAATATTTTGTAAAATAGTTTTAATAAGCATTGCTCATTTTCTTTATTGTAGAGAAAGGTTAAACTACTTGGATTGCTTTAGTACTTAAAAAATATTCTAGCCATGAACGGCGTCCCAGTAGCTTGGCCGACACGAGAATGAGGCTCTCTCCCGTCTCCTAGATGCTGTTCAGACTGGGGCGGTGAGCGCGCGCGGTCTCAGTGAAGGAGCTTTGCCTCGATAGGAGGGCTTTCTTCATGGGACTGGGACTAGCCTTCATTTTCTTCAAGTCTTCCATGTCATACTCGCCAGCCTTACGCTTCACTGGCGAGTGATGCGACTTCTTGAATGGGTTGTGCGGCCGAGCTTCTGCGGGAGTCACTGCATTGCTGTCATTTTCGCTAGCAGTGGTGTCAGCAGGACCAACTTCGACGTAGGCTACGTCGCTAGCAGATGTGTAGCCGTCATCCCCTTGAGGCCCCAGTGCGTGTGACGGAGTGCTGGTGTAGGCTATTGGGACCGGTGCCGGCTCCTCGTGCATCTGCTGCTGCTCGAGCAACTCCTTCTCTTCCATCTTCCTTTCGATAAGCTCATCCAATTTGGTAGCAACTGTAGGTCTACCAAACTTGTTCGCAATCTGAGTACCAGCATACATGGCCTTTTCTGTGCGGAGCATGTATGCTAAATCGATGGCCTTCGCAAGTTGGTGCGTTCTGCATGCATCCTGGAACATTTTCAGTACGGTCTTGTCTGCTTCAACTTGCTGCTTCTGAAAGCGTTCTTCAAGCATATTCGATGAAGCTTCTGCTTCAACTGGAATGAGACCAAATACATCTTCGTTTGTCTTGGTCATCTCCAAATGGGCAGTGAGTGTGCAAGCCCAAAGCAGGTCATGTGACCGTTGGTTGGCTGCCTCTCCCTTCTCGTCAGCTACAGGAATACGCAAGGGTTTTGTGGTGACAACAGGTTGAGGATAAATAGCAGGGCGAGATTCGCCATTAAGAAGTACATATGCAAATTTATCCTTTCTGACAGCAATGGGCCAAAACGTGTGGTCGGGCGACTTCTTCACCCGCTCTACGTCGAGTGCAGGTAGCCATTGCCAACCCATTGAGTTCATCAGTATACTTAACATACCCGCAGAATCTAAGATACATACACACTGACTATCTGCTTCATAACCAACCCATTCTAAAGAGCTTTGGGCGGAAAGAGGCACTTGCACGTCTGATAGAGTGCACCGATTGGCTTTAGGCGTATCCCAGAAAACAGCGAAGGAGTCCATTTTTATGTTCATGGTGCCGTTCACTGGTTGAGACGCATTATAGAACACAGAAAGCTGTGTGCCGCTACCGATCATAGTTACTATAGGTCCCTTTATCCAGAAAACATTAGTTTGTACCCCTGTGCTAGAGAAGATTCGCACTAAGCCCTTCGTCGTTGCCACAGCGCACCAGCCAGTGCCCACGGCCACGTTCGTTGCTTCCTCGTTCTCCAGAAGGTCAACAGTGAATGTTTCGTTAGTCCCACCCATTTTTGCATGACCAGGGAATGCGTGATAATGCACTTTAGACCCTTTCGGAACACGATCATCATCTTCCACAGGCTCAAGCGGCGTTGCGAAGATTGCCCCTTCTTTGCCGAGCGCAGCCATGACGAAGCCATCTGTGTCTGCGAAAGCCTCCTGCTTGTTTCGCCCCTGAGTGTCTGCAAATCTGATTTCAATACGGTTTTGGTTAATATCAGCTTCTTCACGAAGCGTTATGTTACCAATACTATTCCATACTAAGTATCGGCGATGCTTATCATCTGGCTGCGTGCTGGAGGACTGGAAAGGCTCTTGAATTTCTACCATGGAGTTGTTCTTTACCTCTTCGAGCGCAAGCACACGAGCATCAATGTCTGATACAGTTGGTACTGCTTTCGCTTCAGACCATTCTCGCTGAATATCTCCATCCTCTTGCATTAGATCTTCGTCGTCATCACCACGTACCACATTTTTATCCAGGGTAGCAATTTTGATCGCGTTAAGGCTATCATCTGCTGCAGCGCTGGAAGCGATGCCTGTTACTAGACCGTTAGTGGCACTACCGGGTGCTGAATCAGCAAAGATGTCATCTTCCTCTTCGTCGTCATCGTTCGCGGTAGACGCCTTTATCAAGCGGCGCGCCACAGTGGCTTCCACTTCCTCGACAGCAGCCAGCATGAGAGCTTCTTCTTCTTCTTCTTCATCGATATCCATCGCTTCAGTTGCAGTAGGTGCAGCTGTCGCAGTAGTAACAGCAGCAAGAGGTTGTTGTGGTGATGGTATAACTGCATCTAATTTAGTCGTGGATGATTTCGTACTGATCACCAAATAGTTGTCACCGTCCTCCTGCCCCCAGGCCATGTCCAGGAGTGGCTTGGCATCGGAGTCGGGAGTGTAGACGCGGACAGCATTGCTGTTTTTTAAGTCCTTCATGTTCATTTCCCATAAAACAACTTTGCCACTGACATCAGCGGTAGCTAAATGCTTGCCATCTGGTGAGAATACAGCCAAATTGAGATTAGAGTCGCCATGAGACAGAGGGTCACCGGAGCACAAGTTGACCTCCGTCCAGTCGGACTCAGCATCACCCTTGACACATAACATGCAAGAGCCATTACCGCTGGGAATTGCTAAAATTCTTGTGTCTATAGACTTATTCCAGGATACCTTGCATCCCATATCAACCTCATCATCAGTTCTCATGGCAACATTCTTTTCCACAATGCCCGAGAAGCTCTTCTCTGTGGTGTGGGACTCATACGACTTTTGGGTGGCACCAGCCACAGCATTGAGACGTACAATAAGCACTTTACCAGTCAAATTCACAATACCTAAGAGCGAATCATCGCTGCTTAGATCGAAAGTACGGAGACCGCCCTCCCCCGTCTCGACGGGAGCGCTGTCGACCGCTCCGTCTTCTAGGGTGTGAATATCTACGTTAGGTCCAAGAGACGCAACGAAACTGTGATTCCAGTATTTTTATGTTTGGGCACGGTGACGTGATATGAAATTTAAAGAAGAAAATGAAAGAAAAAATAAAACGTTAGAACACTATTGAAGAAAAAGTACATTGATCCAAATCACCTCTGGAGTAAGTAGTATAATACATGTTTCCACAAAATAAGAGTGCATATGTAACCAACGTACACATTCTTGCCATCACTATCATGTGCCATATGGACAACATTAAGTGATTTCTTTCCAAATGAGGACTTCTGGCAAGGGTCTTTCACATTTGGTAGATCCCGCTGAACGACCTCATCATCAAACGCCAACACACAGCTTCCACCACAGGGATGAACAGAAATACATGTTACGGAATCGTCACCACTTGAACTAGACCATTCTTCAGCATGTGTGCTGTGTACAGACATGACATCTCCAGTGTCATTCGCCTGAAGAAAAGCCTTCTTATTTCCATTGTAAGAAAAACAAGTGAGATTTGTGGAGCCATCACCAGAAATATGATAGCTGGAGCTTTGCATTATGTACACTTTCGAACCTGAAAGTAACTTTCAAGAGACGATACGATACAAAATGGGATCAAAGTGGAGGATTTGATTTTTGGTACGTACGTACGTCCCAAGAATCTCCTGTGAAGACGTATCGGTAGACCAAAGAACTTATTGGTTATCATTGGATTCTACGTATAGTGCAATGGCCGAACCACAGAACATTACGCTGGGCATGATCCAGGGCGCTCACGGAGTAAGTAAGCAAGTTATCCTTCTTGATTCCTTCCTGTGCCAGTGCAGACAGCATGCCATCCTGACTTCCCTGTGTGATTGACATAACTTACTGACCATACTCTTCTTACTATATGTTAATCATATGTATATACACATCTATTAACCCATTTATCCACTATTTTGACAGAGCTCGATGAGAAAGACAAAGATTATCTGTACCCTCGGTCCTGCGTGCTGGTCAGTGGAGGGGCTGACGGCACTTATCGATGCTGGCATGAATATTGCCCGCTTTAACTTTAGTCATGGTGATCATCCTACTCATGGTGCATGCCTTGACAGATTACGCGAGGCCATAGCTGCTAGACCTGGCTGCAACGTGGCTGTGATGTTGGACACCAAAGGTCCGGAAATTCGTACAGGTGTCATCGATCCTTCACTAAATAAACTTAAACTTGTCAAAGGCAATATCATTGAGGTAGGAACTGATTATGATAAACCATGCACACCGGAGTACTTGGCATGCTCTTATCCCTCGTTGCCTCAATCTGTTCAAGTTGGTAGCCCAATTCTCGTTGCTGACGGCTCCCTGAGCTTGACGGTGACCGAAGTGCGAGAGAAGTCCATCATGGCACGCATCATGAATAATGCGTCCTTCGGCGACAAGAAAAACATGAATTTACCAGGTGCTATCGTAGATCTGCCTACTTTGACAGCCAAGGATGTGAACGATCTGAAAGAGTTCGGCGTCGTCAAGGGCGTGGACTTCATCGCTGCCTCTTTTGTGCGCAAGGCATCAGATATTGCTTATATTCGCGAGGTATTGGGAGAAGAGGGTAAAGGAATTAAGATTATAGCTAAAATCGAAAATCAAGAAGGATTAGAGAACTACGATGAAATCCTGGCCACAACAGACGGTATCATGGTCGCCCGGGGCGACCTGGGTATGGAGATCCCCATCCAGAAGGTCTTCCTTGCACAGAAGATGATGATTACCAAGGCGAATGCTGCGGGAGTGCCTGTAGTTACTGCAACACAAATGCTTGAGAGCATGATTACTGCACCTCGTCCAACAAGGGCTGAGTGTGCAGATGTTGCCAATGCTGTCCTTGATGGTACATGTGTTGTCATGCTTTCAGGCGAGACTGCTAACGGCGAATACGGCGTTGAGGCTGTGACTATGATGGCAAACACATGCATGGAAGCTGAGAGCATGATTAATCATGATGAAGCGTCAGCTTCTGTGCGGAAATCTACCTTAGCCACGGGAAGGATGTCCCCTGCAGAGAGCATAGCATATTCCGCATGCTCCACTGCTGTAGACATAGGTGCCACATGCATTATTGTTCTCACTGAAACTGGTAATACTGCAAGGTTGGTAGCTAAGTACAAACCTACCGTGCCTATCATTACTGTTACACCCTCCCAACAGGTGGCCAATCAGGCGAGTGGATTCATGAAGAACTGTAAGTGCACTGTCGTGGCTTCTATGGCGGACTCTCAGGGGATTATCTCTCAGGCGCTAGCGAATGCTAAGACTGCTGGGCTTGCAAAAGAGGGGGATTATGTCGTTGCTATCTATGGTGATAGCGCAGGTGTTTCTGGTAGTGTCAACACACTGCATGTTTTCACGGTGTAGTACTGTTCGCTAGATAAGAGTTAGTTTAGTTGTCATTCTTTTGTTAAGGTAAAAAGCTGAATTTTATTACAAATTATACAATATTAAGATACTTTAGAATACTGGTCCTTTTTTTGCTGGTGGTGTGGCATGCTTGCTGGTGCTCGCACTCGTGCTTCTCCGTGTCTTGAGGAATTCTGTGGCTCGTTTGATACGATCGGAAGACTTGGTTGATGATACTTTTGGAATCTTTGAGCTCATAGCCACCTTTTGATATTGCACCGTATTTTCCTTGTCAGTCTCCAATCCGACACTTCGGGCAATTGGAGCACTGCTCGCTCTTTTCGGTGAAAAGGGCAGCTGTATGCCTTTGCCTAACTCTACCGTTGCTTGCAATCTTTCTTTGAAACCACCACTACCATCTTCACTGTTCTCAATACCACTATTATTGGAGAAGGTAGCTGCTGGAGGCGTGAGAGGGAGGAGTTCACCCTTGTCCTCTCGAGCCTCCTCATCACCGATCAAGACGGCCTCGCGTACGAGATCTTCAAGATTGAAGTCTTCGTTGTTTGCGTTTGGTATACTGACAGGTGGTGGGCTACTTGTGTTCTTTTCACTCGGAGGAGGACTGGGAAATCTGTTGACTAGTATATCTCTTCCCTCAACTTCTTGCTCGGTAAGAACTGCATCTGCTGACTGCACCCGGTTGTTGTTCTCTTTTTTGCAGCTATTCACATGTAAATCATTCGCCTTATTGGATGAAGGGGCTGTGCTCGTTCTCTGTGGGGAAAACAATTCGTAGAAAGAAGAGGGAACAATCTCTTTCCGGGGTTCAGAACTAGCAACACTCACAGTAGACTCAACACCAGTAGTCACAGGACTAGATGATACTTCAAGAGAGGCCATGCTGTCAAGGTGCTGTTCACCATTTGGTGATACAGCAATACCGCTTGTGAAGAACTTGTTGAGAGATTTCGACACAGAACCTTCTCGTGAACTCGGGGCACTGCCTTGGGAACTGCTGGTGAGACGGGTGACCGCTTCCCCGAGAACTTCATTTCTGCGGGTAAGGCGGACTATCTCCGCATCCTTGCTTTGAATAGCAACGGCAAGTTTACGCTCAAAGTTGCGCAATTCTTTCTTTTGTGTGGAACTTTCCTCATTTAGTGTGTCTACTTGGTTGGTGAGACTGTTAGCCTCATCCTCTGCTGCTCGAACACGCTGCATAGCAGCGAATTTGGCTTCGCGCTCCCTTGTTAGTTGTTGTTCTACACTGTTCATCAACTGGTCGCGTTGCTGCTTGACCTCCAACTGTTGTCGAAGCTGCTCTTTGATATCAGACAATTGTCCTTCAAGACGGCTGCGCTCACGCCCACGCTCCCTCTCCACATAGTTGACACGCTCCTGCATCTCAGTGTTGCCAACATCTGCCAAGTCTTTCAACACAGATAGCTCTTGTGCAAGGTTTGCATTCTTGCTCGACTCTTCCCGCAACTCTGTTTGTAGGCCTTCCATAGCCTTCGCCAGGGTGGCGAGGCGAGCTCTCTGCACCTCCGAGTCAGATTGCCTATCAGCATCCAAGAGCGATAGTTGCTCCTTGTGGTTTTCTTTTTCTTTGGCTATTGCACGGTTCAATTTCTCTTCAGTTTGCTTACGAGTAGCTTCAGCTATACTGGCCTTTTCCTCAGCTTCTGCTTCAAGGCGTGAAGTGAGCTGTGCTACTGTCTCATCGTGCTTCTCCAGTAACTCGGTGATGGTAGCCTCGCGGGTCTTGATTTCCTGCTTAAGGTGCTGACGAAGTTGGTCATTTTCAGCCTTTGATGCCTCATACTTTGCAACACTTAACTCATGTTCGTCTTCTAGAGCTTGTAGTCGTACTTTCGTAGCAAGATACTGATTCTTCGCGTCATCACGTTCTTTTGAGCTCTCCACTCCACGGGAGTGCTCGTCCTGTCGGGTGCGTCGTAACGCCTGGATCTCGTCGTCCTTTGAAGACAGCTCTGAAGATAGTTTTGCATTCTTTTGACTAAACTCTATGATTCTGTTTGCATTCTCACGTTGTTGTGCCCTGCTAGTTTCAAGAGCCTGTTCGCGCATCCTCTCAGACTCTCGCAATTGGCGAGCTTGGGACTCAATATTTTCTACGTGCTCACGCAACTCACTCTTTGCTCTGTCAAGATCACCTTCTAAGCCACCAATCCTTTCCAATGCACGCTCCTTACCAAGTCTTTCGGTATCATACCTTGCACGGGCATCTTCGAGGTCGACCTGAGCGGCTTCGTGGTTCTTCTTGAGACCCTCCAGTTCCTTGCTGCGACATGACAGCTCTACAGTCAGTTCAGTTCGCTGGCGCTCTAGTTTGTCGGTGCTTGCTGTTAGCTTGCGCTGCTCTGCCAGTAGGGATGCGATACGCTCATTAGCTTGTGTGAGGTCAGATCCCACACCGAGCTTGTCTTGCTCCATGCGCTGAACCATAGCGTCTGCCTCCGTCTTGCTACGCTCCAAGCTGGACACAACTATTTGCAAGGATTGTACATCCCTAATTGCTGCTTCTGCACGAGCAGATTCGCGTACACTCGACTCTTGTGCATTTGAGAGCTCGATACGCATTCTATTCATTGCCGAGTTGAGCTCCTTACTGGTTTCCGTTTGCTGACGTAATTTGTGACTCATCTTAGCCAGTGAACCCGAAACGTTATCACGCTCTCGCACTAATGCATCCACTTGCGTCTTTCCTTCTTGCTGAACTTGATCGTCGCGCATTGCTGCATCATTGAGCTTTTTCTCCATGTCTGTGACCCGTGCTTCTAGATTTCGACGGTCTCCCTTTAGGCGGCCCAGTTCCGCCTCTTTCTCATCTAGACGCACGTTTAGCTCTTTCTTTTGGCGTGCATTACGCTGATCGCGCTCTTTGGCTTCGTCTAATTCTCTCTGTTGTGCAGCTATTTCTCCGTGCAGTGATGCCATGGCTGAGTGCAGCTCCGCTGTCTCGTGCGTGAAGGCTTCGAGGCGGGTTCTCGCCTCGTCGCTGTGCACCTTAGAACGCACATTTTCCTCTTCAAGATTCCGCAACATACTCGCTTTTACATCTATATCCTGTGCATGCTTCTGTTCCATCGTTCGCATCTGTGATTGCAGGTTTTTGATGATCTGATCAGCCTGCGTGGCTGCCTTCCCAGCACGCAACTTCTCATCCTGAATTTGACTCTTCTCCTTTAGTATGCGGTCCTCATTTTTTTGCAATTGCTCAATTCTATCTTCATAACTGTCCATTTCACTTCGCAATCTCATGTTTTCAGACTCTGCTTGCTGTAGCTCAGAAATCTTGTCCTCCAACAGACTCGCGTAGTCTGTCTCGTTGCGATGTGATAATGCTGACATGAATTTAGATAATGTTTCCTGTGTCTCGCGCTCCATTTGTTGCATTGAGCGCAAATGATCCACTAAATTACCATTCTTGTCACGTACTGTGCCCACATTAGGTTGAACAGTCTGCTGTCGAGACATCGTGTTCTATTAAACGCTTACTTTACTTAATGAAGTTTTTAAACACAAAACAATAAACAAAAATACTCTTCTACAGCGATAAGGTAAGAATCAGTGTAATTAAATGATAATTAATCTTGAAATCGTCGTCTCCCACCTATTTTTTCCAAACAGTACAATTATTCGTGGGCGGCGTACTAAGACGATGGCCTGTAGTAGTTATACAACTACTAATTATTATTATTAATTATTATTACTAAGACGTATCAGACACTAATCCTCCATCATTTCAAGCTACTGCTATCAATATTATTTGGCAAATTTTACGTCGGAGGGGTTAGTGTTGGCTGTATCAATGGGATGTTAATCTTTGAAGAATAATTTCATTACATACAATAGTTGAATATTACAAAATACAGAGAGACTCAGGCCTTGGGCTTCGATGCATACATGACGCGGGGAGGGGGCACTACTCGTTGGTGTTCATCATCTTCTTCACAGTCTTCATCTTCACCATGGGTTTCATGCTTCGTTTCATAAAACGAAGGGTGTAGTTTAAGGGAGTACTGTTCAATTGTATTTAACATACCAACTGAACTGGCTGGCTCTTTCATCGTGTATTTCTTGTACCAGTCTTGCTTGAGGTGTTCAGGTACTATGTTGTACACAGGGCTAACATTATAGTTGGGTTCATCATCGCCATCACCATCGCTATCGTCGATTGCGCCTGCACTAGCAGTGTCATTGAAGTAGAACGCAGAGTCCACATCACTTCCGTCATCCTCGTAGATGCTGAGGTCATCATACTCTTCTTGTCTCATGGCGTTTTCCATTACCTTAGCTCGACGCTTGGCTTCGGCAGCTTTGGCTCTCTCTTCAATGGCCTGCTCTTGGAGCTGCCTAACTCTTTGCCTTTCCATCTTGGCTATGATACGCTCTCGCCTACGTCGAAGTTTTTTCATTTCTGCTTTTGTAGACCGATAAAATGGCTTCAGCGGATCACCTGGCATCGTTGGAATAATACTCCAATGATCGCTATTCTTTCCTGAAAGGCGAGAGTACATATCGGGTAGCTCCATTAGCACCTCCTGGGTTAAAATTTCTTCACTCAACAATCTATGTCCACCGAATGCCAAGTTACGTGGCTGTCGAGAGAGAGTTAATGAGTAAGGGCGATGGCGGAAGGGCACACGCGAAGTCTGCGAGTGTGTCGTATCGAGTGAAACATTTGCAACAGGAACTGTGAGATACGGGACCAACTGTCCATCTGGGCCATGCACATACTTCATCCTTTTATACCAGGTAGGCTCTATGGCCGCAGTAGTCGACTCTGAGTTGTGGTCACTGAGTGTCGGAATACTCATTAATCCCGATTCTTCTCTTGATATCACATTAAAAGAAGACCAACTTTCAGAATGCGACTCGGATACACTGCTTAAAGTTGTTGAAGCATCGTTATCTGCGATTTCTACTGGTTGCCTTGGAGCAGACGTGAGACTCCGACCAGTAATTCCAGCGCACAATTTTTCAGATGCCAATAATGTGTTCACACGTTCCCGCTGAGCTTCACGTTGTGTCTGCCGTTGTACCTTTGCAATTGTATCTGCTTCACTCTTCGCTAATAGGGATTGAGTCATGATGGAGTCTGAATCTGCTGCACTGACTTGCGACGAGGTTTCCATGTCATTATTCAGGTGTGTTTCCTCGGAGCGGTTGGGAACAGTTTCGCCGTCGTCTTTCTCTGTTTCTTTTGCTATATTTCCGTCGATAGTTTCTTGGTACACAGCACCAGTGGTAATACTTACGCTAAGCAAACTGTTAGCAACAATCTCTTCCGAATAATCAGGTGTGATGAGTTCTGTGCAGATAGAGTTCACTGTGCCATCCGCAGTTGTCATGTCTGTGCCAGATTCAGCACGAATCGGCTCTTCGTTTAATTCGGGTAGCTCTACTGCAGTAGTCATGTCTGTGCTAGATTCAGCACGAAGAGGCTCTTCATCTAGTTCGGGTAGCTCTACTGCACTTATCATGGCGTGGAGGTTCAGGCTTGCAGCATCAGGTTCGGATGATATACTGGTCGATTCTTTTGAGGAAATGGCATTCACGCTACTTCTTTTGCTAACATTTTTCTTATTGTCTTCTATTTGAACTTTCTTTACAGCAATCTTGGTCGCCAATTGCTCGTTCTCAACCTTCAAATCGGGCACACGTCGCAGTAAAAAGTCTACCTCATTCTGGCGACCGTCAATAGTCCGAGGATATCCATTACGACCATCTATTTTCTTGAGGAACTTCTTCCGTAGCTCCTCACGCTCTTCAAAAGAGCCATCCATAGTGTCCACCATGAGGCCCATAGACCGCTGCAGAGTCTTGAGCTCCCGATAGTTCTCTCCGATGTTTTTGAGAACCTTAGCAATTCGCGACTTCATAGCTTCAACATCTTTATAACTTGAATTAGTTCGCACTTGCTCAATTTGCTTCCGACTTCCATCTTTTAGCAGATTGTCCAGCACTTGCAAGTGCTCCGCTGCTGCCTGCAACCCGTAGTCCTGCGTGAGCTCATCCGCTCGCGACTTCCCGTAGGTCTTCCTTAATATCGTAGAAAATAGTGCAGGCTTCTCTTTTTTCTCGTCATGCATGTTATTATCTTGAAGATCAAATGTGGACTTAATTTGGCGCTCCTCCTCAGTGAAGATACTTCTTTGATCGAGGCGCATACCGTATGCCAACCTGTCCATAGCATCCGCAGAAATTCCAATCGTGTCTTGATCCATGGTACGCACTGCGCGCTTGACATTTATGATGTGGTCTTGTTCCTCTTTGGGTTTCGGCTCTAAATTTGCACCACCAAAAGTTGCCTCTATCTTGGCAATGTTACGGTGTTGTCTCATAAGCTCACGCTCCTGACGTCGTTCTAGGAGGCGCCGAAACTGTGTCTGGCCTTTGGGAGTGTCTATGTCACTTAAGCCGAACTCTTCCAGTAAGTACCTCTTGATGTTATCTGTGATCTTCCCGTCTTCGATTATTTTCTGCTCTTTACCTTCGACAAACCTTTTCAATCGCAAATACCCTCCGTAGCGCTCACTTGCAAGTAGTGCATCAATTTGCGACTGCAATTGGATACAACGTTTCTCCGATTCAATATACTCATTCGTCAACTTCACATTATTCTTGAGAATACCCTCCAAGGCATCATGCTCGCGTTCATGACGTCTTATGGCATCTTCCTGCGTGGTGTCGAGCTCGTCCACAAAGTCCTCCTCGTACTGGATGCGTCCGTCATCATCGATGCCCACAACGCGGCGCTTCTTCGCAAAGCGGCTTCCACTACTTTTGGCTACAGCACGCTCCATATCATACAGCATTTGCGCTAAGTTCACCTTGGTTGTCGTCACACTATCTTGAGTGGCTTTCTTCTTGGCAAGGGCACGTGCAACTAGGGACTTTCTCTCTTCCATTTGCTGAAGGAGCCCCCGCAATTCTTCCTGCTGCATAGCGCTCTCATATTTGTCACGTATTTGGTCGGCTGACAACAGATCATCTTCGCGCGCCTCTTCCGCCATATTTTGTTTACGACTCAGCTCAGCCCTGGTGCGCTTCACAGCAGCCCGCTTTTGCTTGATCAAGCGCCACATCAAATCGTAGCCCAGCTCCTCTCGTTGCAGACGCTGTTGTTTGCGCGCTGCTGCTAACTCCTCGGTTCGGAAAGCTTGGTAAGAGAGCACCAATCTATCTAGTCTACGCAACCCATGAGTGCGCGCCAATTCAAATGCAGCCTTTCTCTCTTCTAAGCTGTGCGCATCTTCTTGCACCTTCAATTCATCCTCTACAGCTTCGTATGTCGCACTTGAAGGCAAATCAATAAGCATATCTTCAAATGCAGCGCTTAAATCAGATAGCTCACTTACAGGGAAATGTGCAAAATCATCCGTTAAACTAAGCTCTTTCTCTTTAGTTAGCTTCTCGGCCTTCGACCTCCACAAGTTACTCGAAGTTTCCAGCTGACCAACCGTATCTGATGTATTTCGGGCTAATTCCAGCATTTCATTATAGTAGCGACCCACACTTATAGAAGATGGGTTCTGCCCATCCTGGTGCTTCTCCATATTCAAATCACAAGCCAAGCAGTAACTAAAGAGCTTGTCTTAAGCGCTTTGCACATCCATATTGGTTCCCAAACTATACCGAAGCTTGCACCATAGTGAAAAGCAAATCTTCTATTCTAGGGAGAGAATACTTTATTTATATACAAATATTATCTCTTCTAAGTCTCGAGGTCTGGGATACCCACAGAAGGCTGAACTTCTTGTGAATGTAGGGTGAAACAAAAGAAAGATAAGAAAATTTGCTATTAAAATGCAAAAGAAATTAGTAGTAAGAATACTTCAGCCCATTGCGTTTGCTAGGAATAAACGCATGATGAGCACAAGAATAAATTTTCAACATGAGCTACTAACGAAAAGGGTAGTAGATAGTGTTAAAGTAAATATGGGAGAGCAGCTAGCACTATGCAGATGTTGGAAAAGTGCAAAATTTCCGCTATGTGATGGTGCTCATATTGCTCATAATGAAGAGACAGGTGATAACGTAGGACCTATACTCGTGAAAGGTTCAGCTGCTGGTGAAGGAGATGTGTTGTGAATAATGGTGTTATGAATAAAGTTCAACTATTTATGTGTATGTATATTTATCACGCATGAATGAATTAGTAATCTCTTGCACCTCGACCTCCACCACTTCCTCTGGCACCTCGTGCGCGATTTATCAATCGATCAAGTTGATCACCAGAGATCAGATCTACTTCCTCGCCTCCAATGCGAAGATATTCACTGTCGCCATCTAATTCTGCTGAACGTCGATTTTGTGCATTTTTTCCACGACCCCCACCAGAACCACCTAAGTCATCCTCATACGACACCATGACTGGGCCTCCTCTGGATTTGTTGGCCAAAGCTTGGAAGCCGCCTCCACCTCCTCTGTTCATACTGCCCGCAGGGCTAGCTCGCGGGGCACCCCTTGGGGCATGTGGTGGGCTACTATAATCTGGGTCACGTCCTGCACCACGGGATACACCACTGTTCATCATAAGGCGCCCTGTGGCAGCGCCACCTGCCTTGACCAGTTTCTTCTGAGCTGGGGGAATAGTGCTTTTTGTAGGTTCAATCTTGCGACCAAACGCAACTTTGGGTTGCTCCTGCTTTCCCCCTCGTGCAGTTGCCTGTGTAGATTTCGGGCGCCCAGATCCAAATGCTGGTGCAGCTGCAGCAGGCTTCTCTCGATGTAGCTGTTGCTGAGACCTGGCGCGTGGTTGCACACGTCCATCTGGACCAACACCACGCACAACTGGTCTCTTCGATGCTGCAGGCCCACGTGGTGTGGTCTTCACCTGATCAAGTTCACTTTGCAGTTTATCTTGTTGTTGCAGCAAGTTGTCGCATAATGCTGACAATTCGTCATACTCAGTCTGCGATACCCAGTTCTTATCTTTTCCAGATCCAGCGCGTCTATCTGCAACTCGACCACCACGAGGACCCGAAGGTGATGCGTACTTTTCATCCTCCTCCTGATCTATGTTTCTAGGTGCGCGGCGAGGAGGAGGGTCGCGTGAAGGACGATCATAATCGTCGCTTTCTCGCGACCAGTTCTGTCGCGGGCCACCTCGTCCACTGCGGTCTCGTCTGTCGTAGTCCTCCTCATCGGAGAAGTCGTCAAACATACTTTTGCGGTCACTTCCACCGCCACCAGAACTTCTTTTTTCTGCAGGAGGCATAGCTTCAATACTTCCTGCTTCTCCTGCATCGATTTTGCGCTTCCTGTACGCTAGATCGTCGTCTGTTTCCTGTAGCTTCTTCTTATTTGCGCGAACTTTCTGGGTAACATGAGGCGGGATCTTGCCCTTGTAGTGAACAGCTAGGTATTCTTCAAGCTCTTTTTGCTTTAACTTTGCGTCTTTTTGATCTTCTACATCTTTGATGTACTTTTTTTCTTCGATTTGAGCGCGAAGCATGTTCTGATAGTCATTTTCCTTCTTCTTCTTCTGTTCCCGCTCTGCAGGGTCTTGTGATGAATTCATCTCCTTTATCGCACCCATAAATTTCTTAGGTGACCCATTGGGTGATAACCCAGGAATGTGAGTATTTTCGTCGTCCTCATGATGACGCCTACCACCACCTCGACCGCCAATATCTCGAGGTCTGGTATGCTCTCGTTCCCTTTCTCGGTCGCGATAGCCACCGCGCCCTCCACCACGGTGATCGCGACTGGGTTCATCACGCTCGTCACTAAATGCAATCTTGCGTCTACCACCACCACGTCCTCCACTATTGCGGTCCCAGTTCCGGTCATCATCGTCGTAAGGGTCGCGACCACCGCGTGGTTTGTGGCCATAGTCATCATCATCATAAGGGTCACGACCACCACGCCTACCCGCATCACGGCGATCCTTGTGATCATAATCATAGTCGTCATCATAACCACCTCTTCTTGAAGTTTTGCTTCCACTTCCATGGTTACTGCGGCGACTGGGACTTCCAGTGGGGGAATGGTCTACATCCACATCACCATTGATGACCAACTTCAAATTTGTGACAGGTGTACCATCCTTGCTCTTTAAAGGAGCACCACCACCACCACGTGATGATCCCCAGATCCATCCATCGTCAACCTCCTCACTTACTACTCTTGCTTTCTGCATGATAAACTTCTTGAGCTTGTACTTATCAACAATCCAATTCGGTGTGCAAATCAATCTCACTAAATTGAAATTTTCCAATATATCGGTACTTTCTCACTCAAAAATATTCTTATATGCAAAAAAACTGCTTGTAGGAAGTGTTTACTCTACTACTTCCACTTGAATCAAAATTTGGACTGACGTACGTACCACAACAGAGAAGTACGAATTACCAATGGGACAGGTCATTGATACTGGTGAAACCAACCGCTATTTGGAGATATAATAATTTTTAAAACGAAGGGTATTTTTATATACCTATTGTGGCATAAATCTAGATTTATATAGGGCAGGTTCACACAGACACCATTCAACGCAGATTTACGCAACAAAGTATAGTGGGGCGTCATAGTCATAGTTGACCTATATTTAATTAGGCATGTCAGATACGGAAGAGAGTTCGTCTAGCTCCAGCAGCAGTGATGAGAGCGATGTGCAGAAGGAGGAGGTTGACCTTGCTGAAGTCAAGCTGCAGCAAATGCGAAGGAAGGCGCGATCTAAAGCTGAAGCTCGTATGGGTGGAGGAAATCAGCGCATGAAAGGTCTTCAATCTTATGAGGAAATGCAACGTGAACATGGCTTAAAGCGAATGCAACAGGGACTACGTGATTTGCTGGCATTGCACACGCCCCCCGAATTATCGAGCGTATGCGGAGTTTTGGAACTATCTGTTAAAGAGAAAGCATCTACAAGCATCAAACTTATTGTTGACTACGCTAGTGAGGGTGGAACTTTGGACCCTGATCGCACAAGAGACCTGCTTGAGAAACTGTGGGAAGGTGCTATGTTCGAGTACCTACGGAACATTGGCCACCCCGCGATCACGATGTTTGTGGATCCACGTGAGACCATTTTGAAGATATGGAAGGAAGGTGGTATGATTGGCACTGGTGACTTTATTCCTCACTTCGTAGCACGAGAAGTGAAGAAACGCTACGAATGGGTCACATCCCCAGATGTGGAGGAGAAGTTGGTAGAACTGCGCGAAGTCCAAGAAAAGGTTAAGAAGACTGAGAAGGAGATGTTGACGGGGCATGATTTTACGTACGTCCTAGCATACCTTAAGCAAATGAACCAATTGCGTGGGCTGGAGAACAGTTGCCGTGAGTATGTCGTCGGTCAGCTGGAGATCGCGAGGTCGCGCGTCGACTCACAGAAGGAGACGCAGGCCATGATGCTGGACGATTTGAAGGAATGCGAAGATAAGCTAATTAGCTTAACTGGCAATGTATCAGATAAGCTAGCGTATTGCGAAACTATGGCAGAGACGTATATGACGGAGAATCTGCAGGTCGAATCAGACTTACAGCGCATGATAGATATTGTTGAGTCCTACATAGAAGCCGAAGAAGATCGCGCCGAAGCTGGTGGTGGTACTGCACAGGCTTTGAGCATGCGCCATCTTGACTTAAGTCGTCAATCTATGAAGAATTTACACCGCAAATTGCAAATTTATCGCAACATGCGTGACGAGCACGACGAAGAACTACGAGACAGAGCGCGCGCCCACATCGAGGAGATAGAGCGACTGGAGAAGAGCGTGCGCGACATCGAGCATAGGCTGGAGTATATGACTCGTGATGCAAAGACTCATGAATTCTACAGAATACAAGCGGAGAATGATGTCAGATTCTGCGCGAAGAAGATGCTGAAGATGGCGCTCAACAAGCAGGCCGGCGTGCAAGAGAGCTGGGCTTTCGGCATGCGCAAGCAAGTGCAAGTTCGTGAAACTGACCAAAAGAACTTACAAGTAAAGGCTCTTATTATTGCTGCTCTGAAAGATAGCACTGATATCGTAGTCAAGTTTGGCGAAGGCCTCAATGAAATCATGAAGCTTCTGAGCGCTGAAGAGCTCCGCGAGGTGGACGAGAACGTGGCTATGCACAGAGCCGATCGATCGTCGGCAAAATACCGCAAGTTCCTTAGAGACCAAGAAAAGGCGAAGAAAAAAGGTCCCAAGAAAACCGTGGCGTCCAAGTCTAGTGATAAGAAGGCCACTACCACCAAGTCGGAGCCGGACTCCGGAGATGAGTCCAAGGCGTCGTCGAGGGCATCGAAAACCACCAAGGGCAAGAAGGGCGGGGACAAGAAGAAGAAAAAGAAGAAGTAGTAGGAGGAGGACTAGCAGGAGGAGATAGATTTGTCGCGTGGTATTTGTATATTAAATTTTTCTTAAATAAAGTGATTTTTTCTACCCCCTCACGAAAAAGTAAAATAAGATGGAAATTACTCCTATTTCAATCATTCTCGATTTAATTTTCAATTAAGGAAATTTCTCTAATGCAAATGTACCTCACCCATCTTGTATCTAAGACCACAATACTTGCAAATCTGAGGCTCGTTGCTAACAGTGTCAAGCTGAATATACTCGACAGGGTGACCGAGCGCACCACTACCACCATCACAAACTGCAACATGTGCACCAACCTCAATCACAGGTATTTCATGCACAAGGTTCTGTGCATTCGATCTATGTGCCCCATGCTCATACACGGGGTGCTTCTGGGTTGTGCTGCTTAGAGACCTCACGGCAACTGGAAGGCTTCTCGATGATGATGCACAAGGCATACATAGCACTGCCTTTGCAGAGCGGACAAGAGCAACACTTCGTCGAGCAAACATGACTCCAACGATGAAATATCAACACTTCTGGGCTCCCTCTGCTTGGGGGTTCTTGGTCTCCGACCGCAAAGTACGTACGGAGGTCGACTGAGTCTAAGAGTCTAAAGCTTTCCTAAATTAAAATACATGTTTACAGTAAAAGTTACAATAATATTTGGTTTGGGGTCCATATAAAGACTACGCACCGCCAGTAATTGCTTTGAACTCCTCGTCATCGATAGCTTGTCCTTGCTTTAATTTTTTGACCATAGCCTTGAGCTTGGTAACTTCTGCCGCTTCTGCAGCTTTAGATGCATCATTGGTGATCTTCTTCACACGTGTCGCATAGTTGAGCGAGGACACAGTCTCGTCGGCATTGTAATCCGCCGGCGAGAAGTTCACGAACATGAGAGTCTTTGCATTGCCACCGAGCGAGTCCTGCATCATTTGGGTGAGTTTGCTATTACGATAGGGAATAATCTTTTCACCAGTACTGAGAGCAGATATGACGTCTCCTAAAGCAGATAAACTCTTGTTAATAGCAATACCTTCCTTCAACCGATCCGCAGTGGCACCAGTCTTGTCCGCACGCTCAGACCCGGCGAGATCGACGAGACTTAGCTTGCCAGTGACCGTACGCTTGGTGCGCGGGTCGTACGATTCAATTAGAATAGCAAAGATAGAATGAGAACGAGAAGACTCGGCATTCATTTTGGTGGCACCAACATGACGCTCCTTGTTGCCCTTCTCGAACAAATCCATGAGACTTTCAGAGCTCTCCACTGTTTTGATAACACAATTGTTGATGTACACCATGCGTTTGTTGTCTAATTTGATGTCTAACTTTGGTGGCTCAGTACCCTTACTCTTCTTATTGTCTAGAATCCAGTAAAGATCCACGATTGCGTCGAGGTACAACTCCACGAAATACGTCTTGACAGTGACCTGGAGCTGGGCACGCTCTGTTATTAGACGGAAAATTTCATCGATAGCTCTTGGTGTTAGGCCTGGAAGTTCAGGGCTTCCAGTCATAGTAAAAGTCTTACCAGAACCTGTTTGGCCATATGCGAATAGACACACATTGTATCCATCCAAGCATGATTCTACAAGCAATTTGGTGTCCTCAAACACGGCTTCTTGCTTCGATGCACTGTCAAAAACTTGGTCGAATGTGAATTCCTTCAAGCCACGATCTGATTGCACTGACATTTCTTCGTCACTCAAAAAGTTTGTAACCATTTGGCAACCGCGCTCTTTTTCGTATTTTGCGAAAGGTCTACAACGTGCGTAAACACGAATGGCTCCCTTCATGTCTTCCAGGTCATTCTTGTATTTTTTTCGCAATGTACTTTCTTTCTTCAAGGAATCCGCAGTCACTGCCAGTTCAGATGCAAGTCTTGCTGATTCTTCACGTAGCTTCGGGATCTCCATGACTTGGCCTTTGAGTGATTCCAATTCTGAAGCTTCCTTCATCAATGTACGGACCTTGATACGCAGCTGGTCGCGCTCCTCAACAGCTGGAGCTGCTTCTGCACTGAGCTTGTCAAGCGCCTTTTGTGCTTTCTCCGCTTGTTTTGTTAGTGATGCAATTTCTTTCTTGCTCGATGTTTCCAAATCCTTGTACTTTTTGGCGGCAGCTTTCTCTGCTTGAATTTGTTCACGTTTGTTCGGAGCACCACCACCACCGCCACCGCCACCACCACTACCACCACCATTCTTGAGTTGCTCTTCGAGAACTTTGATCTTGCGTTCAAAACGCCGTTTCTCAACATTGAATGAAGCTTGCAATGAGTTTGCGCTGGGACCCGGACCGCTGATTGACTTCTGAGCATTATTGCTTACCACTGGCGATTTGTTCACCGATGCGGACATTTGCGCCACTTGCTTTTTCATCATCTCAACTTTCTTCTCGGCGTCTTTGGCTCGCTTCAGCAGGGAAGCACTACTGTTATCAGTTACCTCGACTGGTGGCTTTTCCCCAGCCGCTGCAGCTGCTACCACTGCAGCGTCATGCTCTGCTTTGGCATCTGCGATGGCCTGACGCTTATCCTTTTCGGTCTCATCGAGCTTCCTCTTCAAGCTGCTCAATTGTCCCTCCAGTTCGCGCACAATGGCGTTAGACGCATTGTTAACAGACTTGGAAGCTGCTTTTTTGAGAACACGACGACCTGGTGTGCTTTCTACACCTGCACCAGCAGTGTCTTCAGCAAACTTAGCAGCAGGAGTTTTTGCCTCTGATAACATCTTATCTAATGCTTTGCGCAAGGTGACAGCTGCTTTGGCAACATCTTGCTTGGAGGAAACGTCCAGAGCACTCTGAAGCGGATCTAAAAGTCCTTGACTGCGCAATAATGTAATACTTTTTTCTACTACATCATGATACAAGTTCATACAATCTTCACGCTTATTTGCTTTCCACAACCTTGTACCTTGGATAATGGCGGCTTTCGCAGAGGCACATACCTCAGTTAGATTGTTTTTTCCAGCCGCAACTTGTGGTGTAGCAGAGGATGCTATTGGTGCTACTGCTGCTACTGGAGCAGATGCTGCCGAAGCAGAGCGCAGTTGCTCATATACAGCAATCGTTTGAGCAGCCACCTTTGCTTCATCTTGTAGCTGTTCCATTTTCTCGCTCATAGTCACCAGCTCTTCCTGAGCGGCGTCCAGCTCATCTTGTACCCTATCTACTTCACTTTGCGATACCATACCAATATCATTACCGCTTTCTGCCGCAGCTAGCGCTGTGATAGCATCCGCTACTTCTGCTTCTGCTTCTTTGGCTCGGGTTTCGGCATCTTGAGCAATCTTTTCCGCATCTCGCATCTTCTTCTCAAACCCTTGAATCTCTGTCATGAGCTCTGTGATGCGGATGTCCTTTTTTTCTATTGCGCCATTGATAGCATTATTGTCTGATTTATTGGCCTGTTTAGCTTCTTCATAACCACGGTCATAAGCTTGCTGAACAGCAACTTCCTTCTCCTCGTCTGCTACTGCCGCAGCATTCCAGCCTGCAGTTGCTGATTTCGCTTTGTTTGCAACCTCGGTACGTTGCTTTGCAATAACATCGCGCATTTGCACCATGGCATGATCATGGCCCAGATCTCCTTTTTCTGCCTCATCACGTGCTTTTAATTCATCTTGAGCAAGAGCAAGAAGCCCTGTAAGTTCTTTCACTTTCTCTTGAGACTTGATTGCTGTTTTTTTCTGCTCACCTAGTGTTTCGGTCATTTCTGTGGCCTCTTTGCGCAACTTGTCTGTTTCCTCAGTGAGGCGTGCAAGAACATCGGTACGTTTCTCATTCATGACTTCCTTGAGCTGAGTTTCTACAAATGCCTTTTCATCCCCAACTGCTTTGAGTTTCTCCAGAGTAGCGTCAAGATCACTCTTGATAGCAAACATGTCATCTTCCATCTGCAACATGACCTTCGCTTGATTCTGCTTCTCAAGTGCTAACGCTTGCATTTCCAGTACAGCAGATATCTCACCTTCGACATCTTTACTTTCACTTTCTGTACTACCAGCCGTAAGCTTGGAACTCTTGTCGACACCAAGCTGAGTTATCTGATCCTTAAGCATAGCCAGCCGGGCCTCCGCCTCTATTTTCAACACCAACAACGAATCCTTAGATGCTACTAACTCCCTGTATTTTGATAGAGCAAGAGTGTTATTCTTCAGCATTTCCATGGCTGCAGGATCAGCCTCACGATCTTCATCAGATGGCGGCTTCTTATTTGCGCGTTGGAACTCCGTGAACCACTCGTCCGTCGCAGCCTTTGTTTTCAAGATGACTGCTTTTTCTGCAGCCACAGCACCAACAGTGATCTTATACTCTGCACGTAGGTGTTTCACTTCATTCTCTGCCCTCTCACACAAAGACTCAATCGTTTCATCTCCGTGAATTTCGGTGTTAATGTCAAAGTGCATGCCATTGCCGACCATTTTGCCTGGTTTCTTGGATGATGACCGCCCTGCGGGTACATCAGAAACTGCAACTTGTTTGCTACTTGGTTGACGTTGAACTGCACCTAATACATTAATAGGAGCCATTCCTTTATCCCCACTTCTTGGGGCTCCAAGATCAGAGCTTCCACCGCGAGGACTGCCTTGGACTCGAACCTCTCTCGGTGCTACGTGGTTGACCAAGTCTGTGACACACAGGAGCACCTCTGCACTCACAAGATCTTCCACCAACTGCGAGTTCACTCGTGCAGCCTTTGACATTTGTGTGGCATTCTGAAACTTAAGACTGATGTACTTAGTTTTAAGCTCTTGTAACTCCAAGTTTTTCTTGGCAATAAGCCCGTCCACTGATGCGGCCGCTTTCCCTTGTTCCGCCTGCAAAGCTTCTGCATGTTCTTTCTCCAGAGCTTCTAACTTATTGGCTATAAACTGAGAATTTTGTTGATCTGCTTCACGTGCATCTTTTTCAAGACTTGCAATT
>JACKZZ010022883.1_pt1 | contig 27315 bp, 24 predicted proteins | sample 8027871 | NCBI WGS metagenome assembly JACKZZ01 (sample SAMN15724774, study PRJNA655200) | protist metagenome | isolation source: fluorescence activated cell sorting (FACS) single amplified genomes of... | place: USA: West Boothbay Harbor, Gulf of Maine | collected 2000-07-19 | reverse complement strand
GAATACTGAAACGCCAACTTTAGCCTTTATTTATGATAGTACATAAGAACCAATCCACGCGGCGTGCGCCGCGTGGGAAAAAGTATATACATCATTCAGGTTGTTCGATGCAATTGCTTTCAAATCAAAGCGCAGGGCCCGCAGCCCTCTGATAGAATTAATAGCCGGAAAATTTCCACGAATGCTTTCGAGGCGTGGCAGCGCGGGACTTTCGCAAACGCGCCGCGCGTGCGCGCATGGGTCACAAGTGGCCTGCCTTCTGTCTGGAAAAGTTTTTGAGAAACAAGGGGCCTGCCTGCCGTCGAGAAACGGGGCGAAGCGTCCGCGACTTCTCATTTCGGGAAAGTTTTCATTTTGTCTTCGAAAATCGGAGCCAAAAAGTGTTCGCTTTCTTGGAGACATGAGAAGTCACTGACTTCCAACTTCTGGAAAGTTTTCACTCTGGAAGTCACTGACTTCTCATCTCTGGAAAGATTTCACTTTGGAAAGGTGGAGCACTTCTAAAAAGTTTGTTTTCATTTTGGAAAAGTGAGAAGTCGCTGACTTCTCACTCCGTTTCTCGAAGGACTGTGGAATCGGAGTCGCGTTCACTCTTCCCAGAGTGAGAATTTTCGAAAAGTCCGAAGTCAGTGACTTCTCGCTCCGTTTCGCGAAGGTCTTCGAGCTCCCGAAGCCCAGAATCGCGAGGGAAGTGCGCGAAGCATCTAAACGCGAGCGATACCCAGTCGGGCTCTTTTCACACGGCGAAAAGCGTCCGACTGGCACAGCGCCGGCACCTCTGCTAAAAAGGTTGCGCTTTCGCTTGGCGTCAGCCGGAACTTCATCACGAGCCGGGCGCAGTTTGAGTCAACGTTGGAGCCTTTTGCTTTTGTTTAAACAGCGCATAGTTAACAAAACCTTCAGAAGAAAGCTTCAGAAGGTTTTGAAAGCATAATCTTCAGAAGCTCTTCAGGAAGACTTTTTGACCTTCAGAAGGTTAAAAAAAGCTGCGTCATTTTTTTCGCGGTTTTTGATAAAAAGTGGCAACTTTCGTTTTCCACCTTCAGAAGGTTTTGAAAAAACGACCTTCAGAAGGCCAAAACCTTCCAGAAGGTCAAGAATTATTTTTGGCAAACCTTCAGAAGGTTTTCTGGGCCAAAAATCTTCTGAAGGTTACAACACATCTACTGAAGGTATGAGTCTTCTGAAGGTTTTCAAAAGAGGCGAAATTTGTGCAATTCAGGCCCTGACTCCGTTTCAGTTTTGCGCGTCAAAAAAAGTGCTGACTTTTGGATCTTCTGAAGGTTTTCTGATTCTTCTGAAGATTCTTCAGAAGGTTTTTCTTCTGAAGGATGTTATGACTTTTTCCCTTATAGTCCTTCAATTATTCCCAACTTATTCATTGCCCCTTTTCAACACGACTTACATTTTTGGCCGGTGCGACGGATTTCTTCGAGACTAGAACGAGACCACCACATTACTACTTTCTAATGGTGGAAGACATACGTCCACATTTGAGGACGGCGATGGATTGAATTCTTGATCTGCTCTTTCACTTTCAAAGATAAAGAGCAGCTCCATTGCAGCTGACACCAGAGTTTCTTTTCGCACGGAAGCATAAAAAAAGTGAAAAACTAGCAGATACTACAAATCATGCTCAACTCCGCTCCTCCAAAAACCGCACTGCTAGTGGTCCCGCTTTCATTCTTGAAATCATGCACAGGGCATTCATTATGAAGAGCAGAACAACAACAAAAGCAAAACCTGAGCCACTGTTTGTGTGGACAGTTTTCATTGCAAGAGTGTGTGATGTTCTCGGATGAGAGTAGTTAATCGTGATGCCCGTTCGCCTCCGCCTGGCCCATCATGCCTGCGGTACAGAAGATCATTGCCGCTTGGTTATTTCAAAAAGTCAAAACATCATAATAGGAGCGGAGGGGGCGGAGAGGGACACCGGACACGGGCACGGGGAGGAGCCGTCCCCCGACGACATGAGGATCCGACACTACATAACAAGGGAGCGCGCACATCATACTCTTACTCAGAGACGCGCCGGCTCGCGCAAAGTATGACTATTAAAGCTAAAGGAATACAGCACGCCGTTCTTGACACAGAGCGATGAGTTGTATCGTGTGACTTCTACAAGTTTTAGCTTGAACAATTTGTCCCACACCAGAAGATGTTCTTTCTTGTCGTTGGCGCGATGTCCTTGGTTTTCAGCACATTGTGGTCGCGAAGACCCGCGTTTTTCTTTCATCCGGTCGTTATTTTGCATCATTTCCTCGACCACGAAGGCCCGCTCGCAATAGCGAAGCGGCTAGATCCCGACCAGCACGAGGCGGATGGAGCAGCAGCTGCAGCAGGTCGTGGCCATCGTGATGAAGTTGTAGATCGGGATAACATAGAGAAGCTGCGAAGGAGCGTTGAAGACGCTGCAATACCAACACAACCAGGAAGAAAAACAAACAGCAACGAGTCCTTGCCATCGAATAACAACGCCAATGCGAAAACAAAGAAGTACCTCATCGTCTTTGTCGGAGTGGGGTCACAGCCTGACCGAGCACAGATTGTCGCTCGGAATTGGCGGAGGCATTTTCGGCCGCATAATCTTCGCAACGATCGCGAAGGACAGCAAAATAGAAGCACGGCGCAAAGTAGACCTGCTCATCAGGAGGTGGAGAATTTTTTCCACAACATATGCAGCAAAAAGAAAACCCCACGAGCACGACCATGATTGCAATCACACTCTTGCATCAAGTTCTGCATCAGTAGAAAGTTGTCGTGCGTCACAAATCTTTCTTCGTGATGTTTCTTGCAGAACGAAAAGGAAAAAATCACGTACTAAAAAGCTTGACTGTGACGCGTTTTTGCGCATGGGAGATTTTTTTGTATTATGCAAAAAGACAAATGCCCAAGAATGATCGCGGTGGTGTTTTTTTCTTGGACACAACAACGTCGAGTTTCATTGCGTCGTCTTGGCCTACACGACAGATCTGCCTCGCTCTTTTCAATACCAGCTAGGGAAAGACTGCACTCTGGTGATCTTCGAGAACCACAACTACGTCGACCTCCTCAAAGTAATCACGAACGATAACACGCAGCTAAAAAACGCGATCTTGCAGCAGCAGGCAATGGCAATGCGTATCAAAAAGATGAAGAACTTATTCCCCTGCTCGTCCACATCATATCGCATGGACGAATGAAATCCCCTTTACTAGATGAATATGCATATGGCGAGGGGAAGGCGCTTCTACTTTTCCTCACAATAGAGCGAAGTCGTGGCCGGTCTGGAGTGGGTATTAACGATGGAAGTAGTGCCACTTCCGCTGAAGCCGGTCACGACGAGGATATTCAGCCCGATCCAGCCGACGGGCAGCTCAACGATTACGAGTACATCTACCTGATTCTGGACGACGTGCAGCTTGACGAGGCCGAATTTGACGCCAAAAACTTTTTCGAACTCGCGGAACAGGCAAATCTGGACGTCGTCTCCACGGCCATCGGTCAGGGAAACTGGCACCCCGTGCACAAAAGACAGCTGGAGAATATTGAAGAACCTGGTGGTGCCGCTGCATCTGCATCTGGTACAGCTGCAGTTTCTGGTCGCCTCGTGCGTTTTGTCGAAATCCAGGCAGTCGCGTACCGTCCTTGGATATCCAAGCGAAAAAATCTGTGTTGCAGAAGATTCTGCGTACACAGTGTCAATCTCACTGCAAGAGGACACTTCTTTTATTTGTCAAGCATAATTTTCACGAAAGTGTTTCGGCTCCATTCTGGTGCTGGCTTCTACTCGTGTCACGGTCGTCGTGCGCGTCGACGGTCCTGCAGAAGAAACACAAAAAGAAAAATTTTTTTCCTGGATATTGGGCTTGGGCGTGTCAATGGCATTTGCTGGAACCTTGGATGAACCCTTCCGGGTGGGGGCACGACAGATGGTTCTACGAATTCTGTAAAGGAAAAAAACCACAAGTATCAAGCACGACAGCGACAGGACAACTGCAGCAAACTGTTTCGGAAACGAGGAACTTGCAAGCGCATCGAGAGCATCAACATGATCCTCTCCTAGCAGACGACGACCAACAAACGCGAACCAATTCTCGATCCATAGAAGGAGAAGGACCATTACCTGTGCCTCCCGTGGTGAAAACCACTCCTCGTCCCTCCGTTCAACCAGTCCAGCAGTTCGAATACGAAGAGTTCGTGCACTACTGGCAGGAAAATCTAGCGATTTTATCCGCCGGTACTGCCGAAGGTACTACGGTAGGAAAAGAAGCTTCACTCGAGGACGGTGATGGCAGCAGTTCTTCTGGAAAAAACGCCGCTGAAGTTCTTTTCTTGGAGCAGCTACCACCACATTTGAGGAGCCGGCGGGAGGAGCTATGTGGACGGGATGAAAAACAAAACGAAAGCGAAATGGAAACCAAAGATAGACAAATGCGCATCGGCATTGTAGACAAGTATCTTGTTCACCACCTCAGTAATATTGGGAACATGACCAAGTCGAGTTTGGTATGGAATAGAAGGATGAGACCACAAAGCAGAAATGATCTATTCAAAAGATCGCAAGGTGATGACGTGAGCTACAGCTTGGACTTGCTTGCTGCTCTTCTCTCCCGAGTCGTGATCTGGGAGCAGGGGAAGCACGACAAACATAGGAAAATTTTGATTCAAAGACAGAGTCCGTGGAGTAAGCTAAGCCTTCGGACCCAACCATGCCGACACTTCTCTCTTTTGCTACTCTCACTCTGCATGGAAGTTTTTTGTTTTGCCATGATTTTGCCATGAACTAGAGCGCACCTCGCGTTACCACATATACTCAGGACAACTTGCGACTGAATTCATCATTTCTGCTTCTTTCTTCGCCGAACCATATTTGGCAAGCGATTCGGCGCAACGCAAATCACAGGTGGTGAGGACAGAACTTTTTTTCACGGAGATCTTGAAATGCCCCAGATTGGGAGAAAAGGAATACCAAATGAAAAACTTCGGGTATTTTTAGAAACAGAAGGAGAGACTGATGGACATTCACATTCGTATGTTGATGCATGAGAAATTGACCTGCACCTGCTACTTGATTCCCAGAAACATACACCACGATGAACATACACACCCTTCGAAACACATGGAATAAATGGATCTTCACGACAAAAGCGATATTTTTATCGAAATCTAATCACCTGACCTGCTCCATCGCAAAATATGATTCTGGATTCAGATTCTCATCGAATGAATTCTATTGATTTTGATCTTGATTCTCTGGATACATATGAAATCCAATGATATTCTTTCCTGTCATGGATTCATTTTAATTTCTTTGTCTTATGAATCGGTCTGGCTCTATTCTTTCTGATTGAGATTTTCTTCATCAGGATGATATATGGATGAAAGAATGTAAGAAAGATAATGTATTTCTATTTGAAGATAGATCATTCGATGGGTAAATGAATATGATGTAGATTTGATAAATAATCGATCTTGATGGATTCCCAATATGATAAATTTGGAAAACAAATTTAATGAGATTGATATAGGAGAGTTTTCGATTTTCGAAAAATCAAAATCTCGAATCATATTAATATAGATTTTCCTTTCGAAAATCCTCAATGAAATTATGTCGATAAAAATAAAAATTCCAACATGAGAAAATTTCAAAATCTCGGAGAATATGTTAACAAATTCTGTTGAGTTGAGATTGTGAGTGCCATTTCTTATATGGTCCCCCGATCGGATGGATTTGTGTTTGTCCCATTTCTCATCCGATCGGTCGGATGGATGATTGAGGAAATGAAGGCAGGATCCTGACCATGAGACCGGCGAAAAACAAGATCCATCCAATTTATTATCCAGGATCCTGGCTCCATCCCATTAATCACCCATCCGATCGGATGAGGGAATGAGAAACAAATATGATGAACACAACTCATCAGAATTTGATACCCCACTCTGAGAATTTTGAAAATTTTTCATAATGCATATATTTCTTTTATTCATTTTATGGAATATCATTTATCAAATAGACCCCTAAAAATAGCGATAGGAAAATAAATTTTTATCTTGATTCAGCTTATCGAAAAAATAAAAAATTGGACAATTCTTCTCTAATTGTCGATCGAAAAAAATTATGGAAATTGAGTTTCTTGATTGTCGAAATTCCAAGATTGAGATTCTCCTATCATTGAATTTCTCTGCTATGGAAAAGCCAAGGTATTTATTTCTGGCAAAATCTAAAAGAAAAATGAATATCCTATCATCCAGATATCCGATATTCTTTGATTGGGATTCTTTGACTTCTTGAATGACATAAAAGAAGAAAAAATATTCTTAATTTGTTTCGTAGCAGATCATGATGAAATCAAAATAGAGTCGATGCCTATGTTTGAATCATGAAAATTTGTTTGATAGTGGTGAAAATCTTCATGAAAATAGTAAAAAATTGAGAATCCAAAACGATAAAATCATTTCCAAAAAGTGATTTCTTTTTGTTCCGATGTGTGTAACCCAGAGAATTCATATGTATGTGCATGTGGATCTTCAATTTCTTCATTAGTTAGAAAGAAGCGCTTTGCTTTTTCTTTTTATTTGCATTGGAGCATCCGTATAGAAAGTAAGAGTAGAGCTCAACAGCCACTTTTTCTTTGCATTTGGTGTAGTAGTGTTCTATCTCCATGCTATTATCCATTCGCGTCAATCAGCATACTTGGTCTGGGTCTGCCGGGTCAGTCTCAATTCGGTCCTTTCCACAGCATTTGAATAATCTCGAAACTACTTCTCTCAGTTTATTCTTCATCTTCTGTTCGTCGCTTCTTGGAATTTCTGGAATCAGAGTGATCGCAACATAGGGAATTTCGTTTGGAAAAAACTCGTGGTATTGGGCCTCGTTTCCATGCAACATCCTTGCTGGTTTAGTGATTATCTGCACCGAGGAGGACATCACGTCATTGCGCATGGCTGGCGTGTGGGTACTTGGTCTCGGACTTTTTGATGATGCATCATTTCCAAGTGCCTTCCCTCCATCACCAACGTTCGTGCGGTCGCCTGTTTGTAATTCCTTGCCAATATCTCTACCTTTTTTCTTTTTTCGGTCGCGCTCATATCTCCGGGCGGCGGTCGCGTCTTCGTCTTGCACTTCTACGTTGTGTTCTGCCGGCCTACTGTCACGCACCTTCGCCGCGACTTGCACTTCTCTGTCCACAACGAGCTGCAGCGGTGGCGGAATATTCAAATCCAGAAACGTCTCCCGTTCGCGGTCTTCTTCTGGCGACGGAAGATAATCGAGGTCAATATTTTTGCCGCAGTCTTCATTTTCTTCAATCGGGTCGTAGGTTTCTGTTGCTCCACCAATTTCATTTTCTGTACTAGAAACTCTAGCACGCCACTTTTGATCTCCAAACACCAGTCCGCTTTTCAGTCCCCGCTCCGCGTAGCAATGCATGAGAGCGACCAACCCCAGGTCGTAGTTGTAGACTTCCGCAAGGCCCGCCGTGCGGAGTAAGTGCTCCCGGTGTTTCGCGACATACTCGCCGCTGCGCTTACCTATCAGCGAATAGCAGACCACCTCGATGCTGATTCTCGTGTCAGGGGCGGCGTTTTTGCGCTCCCGCGTCCACAGCTCGAAATCTTGCAGCGACATGCTGTCTCTCAAGTAGGACACGGCCCTTTCCTCCCCAGTGCGGCAATCGACTAAAATTAGTTTTTGCCTCCGCGTGTTCGTCTGAATCTTGTCCAACAACCCCTCCGTGCTGATGTTCGGCGCTTCCCGGATACTCGGGCGGATGATGCTATGGAAGCGTCAGGTTTGAAATCGTCAAAGTTGAAATAATTTGTAATGCATAAAATGCATGACCCGAGGTGCGTGCGTTGCAGAGCAGGCAAGTGAGACCGATTGCAAGCCTGTTTGGGGTTACAGCTCGAGCTGCTAAAGTAGCATGAGAAAATCGCTCTTCTTTGCCTAAACAGCATGACAAACTGGATTCAGGGACCACCAAAATTTGTCATGCGCCACTTAGAAACTGGGTTCCAACTGGCATCCATTTTATGCATGACAAATTATTTCAACTCTGTCGATTTCGATCCTGACACTTCCATAGGTGCGGTAGAAAAACTTCGTGGCCGCCTCCAGTCGCTCGGTGTTGGTTGAATCCGCGGTGAGGATGGGAATAGAGGAGGAGGAGGTGGAACTTGTCGAACCTTTGCGCTTTGCGGAAACCGAAACCTCGGGCTCGGGGGTTGATGTAGTACTAGGCACTGTAGATGTTTTTGCTGGGTTGATGGTCCTGGTTCTTTGCTCGGGCCAGACTTTTTCACCCCGTGCAGCGGCCATCGTGGCTAGAAGGACTACAGGTTACGATCAGAGCTGGCGACTACTTATACCTACGTACTTTAAGAAAACTGAAAAAGTTGTAAAGATGTGCATAAGGACGACAGGACCAGGACGAGTAACGGCCCTACATTTATACGCATATGGTTGAAGGAGTAGGTCTATTCTTTTTCCGTGTAAAGTGTGGCAGCGTGCGACACTATCTTGTACTGCTAATGATAAGTCGTCCCTTCGTCGTTCGTCCGGCCAACTACACCGTGCCAACAATACTGTAGATTTTTGAGTATGTGCGTGTGCCACCGATTTGCTGAACTATTTCTATTACTTTGAATTCTAAACCACATCTAAGGTGCAGCATAGGCGACCGAGTGGACCATTACCACAAATCAGAGGAGGCCAATGAGGATGTCATGGCGGCAGTCTCCCTGGAACGAAGAACCGAGTGAGGCAAAGCACAAGCAACAAGTTTAGGTTCCATAATCACGTTCCCGAAGATGGAGATCTCATCACACACACAGCAATCATGACAAAAGCTTTTCCAGCTCCAAACCGACTGGGACTCGATAACCGAGCAGAATGAAAAGCTGCAATTGATTGCGCCACCGATGCAAAATCTAGGGATAGGCAACCGATGTCGGCGGTTTGAGTAAATGAATGCACATAGTGCAGGAGCAAGGTGTACAGATAAGAAATTCGGAAAGGCAAAACACTGACTACACGAGGAGCCGGCGCTGCCCCGTTTCCGGAATTTTCGGCAATGAACATCCAGGCAGATGATGACCCAAAACGTTTTTTTCTTTCGAAGGAGCGGACGCTTTGTATTTATTCCGAAACGGAAACGTCCATCTTCACAAAACTTCGTACACAGTGTTTGCGTTATATCAAAAACACCCTCGAGCCTCCGCTACTACTACTAGAGACGGCAACCCTGCGACAAGTTTGGTACATGCAAGCAAAGGCAATGGGTTTTTTGAAGAATGATACAAGCGAATCTAATTCAAATTCATCTTCCAAAGGAAGCACGGAAAATGGTATTACGCACCACTTATGAGCCACTATATTTTTCGTTTTTACTTTGCACAAGCAACAAGGTGAGACCAACTCTGCAATCATCTTCATGTTCAAATCGTCGATGTTGTTTTTCGTCAAAGCGTAGAAATCGTATGTACATCGTTTATTCATCAGTGCACAGCGGCCAACATAAGGAGCCTGTGGTCGGAAGCAGAACTTCTATCCCGGTGGGTTGGTTCATTCAAATTCATCAGCGTCTCCATCGTTCCTCAGATCTCGTTTCCCGACCCCGGCGAGGACGCAGCAGCACTCCTCGAGGAGCGTTCAAATAGCAGGTCGAATTCTGTGCGCTCCAGCAAATTCTCCCCACACGCGACAGTCGCCGACCAGGCGTAGTTCGCCAGAGACCTCGGCTTTTTCGGCGCCTTGGCGCGGTGCTTCTTCGCCGTGCAGCCAGGGAGCAGTGCCGCGCGAGCGCGCAAAGCATCCTCGTCATACCGCATCAAGCCATGCTCGTACCCGTTCTCGTCGAACGTAAAAGCGCCGCAGCACGTCCACTGAAATCCCGGCTGGGGTTCCTCGTCCCACGTCCACTGCGCGATCCGGCCCGGGTGGTACAAGCAGCCCTTCCCCGCCCGATCGAGCAGCGATTTCTTTTCGCCCAACCCCACCGCCTGGTCGCACTCGCGGAACTTGTCGCCGCAGAGCAGGCAGGTTTTGGTTTCCCGGAGGTGTTTCGCGCCCGCGTGCCAGTCCTTGCTGACAAGAGCGATCGTGTCGGCCAGCGGAGCTGCGAAATCTGCTATCTCCCTGCAGATTTCTTCCGGCAGGTACGGTGTACTGCACGAGTCCGCGGACGACTGTTCCGAATCAGTCATGCTCATGCTCCTCATGTGCACGTCCCCGTCGTGATCTTCTATGCGAACCTCCTCAAGATGATTTTTGGTCTGCTTGTTACAACAGTTATGCACTTCCGGTACTAGTACTTGCCGTGCGAGGACAGGAGCTCCTGTGTCGTTCCCTGATGGCTGTGGTGCACTTGGTGCGTGTGCAGGGGACATCGCAGTACTAGAGGCGGAGTCCAGCCCGCCGACCTCAACAACGGCGCTGTTCCTACTAGACGAGGACATAGACATAGTGCTGGCTTTCCTGCTTTTCAAGACGTTGCGAGAGGCCACATGGTCGTAAGACACAAGAAGACCATCTGCACGACCGACATCATCAAGAAGTGTTCCAGTTCTCTAGGCTGCTTTTACCAACTAGATACTTAGAAGTCGTTCCCGCCTTCCTCGCCCCTTGCGCGTCGCGGTAATGCCACCTAATGAATGGCTGTCGACAAGACGACTTGCAATAGCGATAGTCGGACAGATGCTTTGCTGAAGCTTGTGCGGCACGAAAAAAAATATTTTTGCACTTCGTGTACTATATCTTTCGTCAGGAAAAGTAACTGGTGCTGACACCTTGGGTAAGAAGTCTTCAATGAAAATGATGGAATTCATTTCACGACGCTAAAATTTGTTACGACGGATCGCGACGATAAAATTTGTTACGACATAGTTCGATCCAAGTGGCGCTTTACGAAGCACTAATGGCACGAAAGTGAAGAGATCACCAATTGAATTCCTACGACGATCAGCATAGCTACGAAAGAGCGAACCCTTGTTGAGCGAAGGACCAAGATTGCACGAAGTATTCATAATCATATATCAAACCGAGGCTGTTACTGAGGAGACGGCGTGTGTTACTGTTGATACATCAGCACTGTGATTATGTTGATATAACAGAACAAACGAATGTCGTCATGCTACCAACCGACAACAGATGGCGCGGACACGATGAACAGAGGGCGATACTTTCGTAATTGCCAACATCAATATCACTGTGCTTTGTCAATAGACTTGCGAATCGATCCGGATTCGCTTTGAATCTCGATAAGGGGAATCGGACTCAATTGTGCTCTTTGGTCGTTTGCTGGTGTTGCAAGAACTGGTATCACGCCGACAATTCTCAGAAATCATGTGAGCGGCTCACTCCAGCCCACTTTCCAGCATGGGGATCACGGCGAAGGCTCCACTCAGAAGCACAAACGCTAACGAAGAAGAAGCCGACACAGATGAAATGATGCGGTGCACTGGACAAATAAACGACAAGAGGAGGTTTGGTGCCCGCTTCTAAACGACTGGCGTCGTGGTGCTTGCGCACCCCTCTGTTATCGAAATTGCTGCGGTGGGAGTACCTCTCGTGACACACCGACACAAAATGAAAACTGTCGGGACACACCGATGCATCGCGGTTCGGTTAATATTTTCGGTTCTGAACTGGAACCGCGCACGGATGCGGAAGAAGACGTGCTCTAAAAACAAAAAGTGTAGAGCACTAAGCTGCACGCGGCCGGCGAATACCATTGGTCGAAGCCTACGTTCTGTTTCTTGCAATGAGCAATCAGAAGAAATGATCTCCTGCTTCTCACAAAAAATCACAGCGGGTTGAAAAAATGTTTAGCGTAAAAAATCTTGGGCCACCGTGCTCCAAAATGCACTTCGTTACGTTTCAATAGCGTTTTGTCTCGCTCCATTCATCTTGGAAGTAAAGGAAGACGCAAGCATTGATACACTTTCTACTACTTGAAAGAATTTCAGGCTCACTTTTTCTTGTTCTTCCTTTTGTTTTTTTTGGAGTTCGCTCCTGCCCCGCCGGAGGCCGCCGCTTCCGTGGTCCCAGCGGACTTGCTCTTCTGATTCACTTGCGCGTGGGCCGCAGCGTCTTCTGTCTCAGCGTTATTGATCTCTTGCACGTGCCGCAGCATCTGTTCTACCGTAATCTGTTTGTTCTCCTTGTTGTTTTTGCCCGGCTTTTCTTTCTTCCACGGCACAGCTTCCAAATTCTCCGTTGCACACAAGACCCGGTGGCGCAAGCTCCGGAGCGCCTGAATCTGGTCGTAGAACTCCTTTGCCTCCTTGGTGGGCTTGGAAAACGGACCGAACGCGAAGTACGCAGCCCGGTACTGCAAAGCCAGGAGCAAAATCCCGCACCGGAACATGGCGTGTTCTGGCGTGTTGTTTTCTGCGCTGAAGTATCAAATGCAAAAGTGTCTAGGTCTGGAAAGTTGTGTTGCTGATATTTGCATTGCAAACTTGCTGCTTGTACGGCATAACAGCATGAGAAATTTCGCGAGGCTTATTCCAGATTCATTCGTATTTAGCATGACAAAGTACCATATCCCGCACGACAAAGAAACTTGCCAATGGTATTCATGCATTACAGATCTTGGCGTCCTTGAAGTCCTGCATCACAAATCCAGACCCAGACATATTTGCAATGCATATCAAGTCCGCGATCTGAATCTTCAGGAACTCAATCGGCGACTCCCGTCTCTGTTGCACAAACGCCTGCATTTTCGCCATTGTGTCCTTCTCATGGCGCAAAATCCGGATCTGCATCCAGCTCTCCACCATATTTGTCCAAAACTTGTACTGCAACACCAGGGGGAAGTAGTTCAAATTGTTGGTGAAGTCCAAATGACGGAGAAACACGGTGTTATTCTGGTTATGCACGGCATAAGTTATCTCATCATGATCGCTATACAGTAGTGCATGAAAACAGAGAACAAATTCCAGGGGGAGATCCGAAATTCGTCATTATTCAGGCAAAAAAAACTAAAAGATCGTCTGCCAACATCCATATATTTTTGATATTAGCGAGTATGATGTTGCTTTTGCCGTGCGTAATGGTGCTGGAGGAGCAGTTGCTGGCGCAGTTCCCGGTCTTCGTTGCAGTTGTCCGTAAGTAATAGCGACGCAGCGGAGAGGTCCGTGCAGTCTTGCTTTTTGTTGTTGCCGATCACGTTCTCCAGCATGTAGTAGGCTTCCAGAACGGATTTCATGGCGCTAACAGCGCTCGGGTCCTCCTTGTGCACCCGCTCCAAGATTTTGTGGTACCCTTTCGCGCGCTATGCAACACAAATTTGCAGCGGCGCACGATGTAGATAACTATGCGAGGCAGATCTTCTCTTCGGTGTTAAGGTAGCCAACTTAAGCTGTTGGAGGACGGAACTTATTCTGCGGAATAGCAATAGGCCGCGCGTGCTTTTTCGTCATGCAGAGTCGCAATCTTTAGTTTTACGTGCGCGGGGCAATTTTTTTACCTCGAATACGTGCTGCTCCGGGAGTTTGAGTGTGCTCCGCTCGTCCTGCTGGTTCGCAAACATAGACTTCTTTGTCGCCCACTGCTCACAGGCGTGCAAAAGGGCGCGTGGTTTGTTTATTGTGGCGTAGGGGGTGCAAGTTACAGACGAGGTCACGCTGTTCTCCATTTCATCGGAGTCGTTTTCCTCTTGCGACGTCGTGTTATTTTTAGTACCCGGCCCAGACGAAGAACTACTAGCAGACATCTTTGTTCCTCTCTTTACCGCCTCTGCCGCGTCTTCTTCTGCCTCGCAGGCCGGGCAGGTGCACCAAAAGCCCCAATTTCGGCGCAGCTGCGCGCGCCGTTCGTCGGCGCCCGGGAAAAGGGGGATGTAGGGAAAGGTTAATTCCTCACCCTTCCGGATCTTTTTCGTCGCTCGCACGCGGGCGAAGCAGTAGTACTCTGCGGGGTCTTCCGTCAGCGCCAGCGGCTGGAGGTCCTTGCCTTGTTTCTCGTGCATGGTCTTCTGCTTCTCCTTGTTACAGCAATTCTGCGGCAGTAAACTCTCGTCCACCTGCTCCCAGCCGCAGTTCGGCGCGCAGCTGTGGTTGAAGCGAGACAGGGTCAGAAAGAGGCGCCGCCGCCCGGCCTGCTCGATCGTGTTCGTCTTCGCAATATCGCGGACCCGCAGCCGCTGCCGCTGCAATTTTCGCAGTTGCTTTTTCTCCTGGACCAGTTTCTTCCTCCGTTCCGGATCTACTGCAGCTCTGTTTAGTGACGATGATGTTGATGTTGACACAGCCAGATTTTCAGCATTGGAAGATGTTCTATCCTCCTCCTCTTCCTCTTCGGTTGTTGTATACCCCCCTCCCGAGTCGCTCGTCTCCCGCCCGAGGTCTTGTCCCTGTAAATCCAAAATCGCCTTCTGTGCCTTCTCCGGTAGGTTCCGGAATTCTTCAAAAAAGTAATCAAACGCATCCACTTTTTCCCGCTTCTTGATCGCCAGCTCCGCGATTTTGCGCTTCGTCGCCTCCAAAATCGGGAATTCCTCCAAGATCAGTTGTCCGATTTCCAAATCCCGTTTCGCCAAAACTCCAAAGCCCTTCTCCGGGATCTCCTTCACTTCGAAGGTGTCGTGCAAGTCGCCGCCGTAGTACTTTCCGTTCATCACAAAGCAGTGTCGTTCGTCCTCGCGGTCGTAGTAGAAATGCTTTTTCATTTCCTGGCCGTCATCGCTGAACACGTCGGAAAAGTTGGCGAGCTTGTCGATCTTCTGAAACTTATCGACCCGCTTCTGCGCAATCATCTCTTCCGTGCCCGTGCTGTCGTCTTTCAGAATGGACTTAATCATCAGCTCGCGCCACAATTGGTACCGCTTCTCCGCGTCTTGAAGGATCAGGCTGTGGATGTGCTCGGGCTGGGGGAGCATCTTGACCTGGGTTTGACGGTTTTTTTCGAATCTTCTTCACGGTTGAACATTTGATTTCATCAAGTTGTAGGGACAACAAGGATCTTCATCATTTTCAGAAGAAGTTGCGCTCAAATTTACTCATCTATACATCAAGAAGAGCGAGTAATTTTTGTATTGTGTATCTAGGGAGGTCGTGGATAAACTTGATGCCCAGAAGATCTACTTCAAGGACGCGAAGTTAAAAAAAGCAGTATGGTATCATCTATACCCCCTGCGTGAGGGTGTGGTTCTGGTAGAAGAGTGCGAAGCTGGCCCACTCTCCGTTGACTGCGTCGGTGACGATCTCGTCCAAAATGCCTTTCATGTTCATTTTCGCGAACTTCTGACACTGCTCCATCCAATCGTGGTCTTTCGTCGCATTCTCGTGCTGCAGCCGGAACCGGTCCAGGAGCTGCCTCCGGATGAGATCCATATTTAAGTTCTGGATTTTCTGTTGGTGGTCTTGCTGTTGTTGCTGCGGCAGTTTGCTCACGTTTGTTGGGGTCAAATTATTGGCGGAATTTCTTTTGCTGCTGTCCTCGCCCGCTGTTGAAGTTGTACTGGTCTTGCCAAGAGGTGCTTCTTGCCCTTGCGGAGTCTTCACTTCGCCAGTTCTGGATGAAGCAGTGTCGTTGATGTTCTTGTCATGAAGATCTCCAGTTACTTTATTATGCAAGGAACAACCACCAGAAGTTGTGGAATAGTTCTTTGATGAAGTCTTATCACTGCTTTGTTCCTTCTCGGGCGTGTTTGCCGCGGTACTCAGACTGGGAGTGGATTCCGGGGCGCCCGCTGAGACGACGGACGATTTGCCCGTTGGCTTCTTTTTGTTCCCTGACTTGTTGTTCGCCATTTTCGTTGATTTTTGCTCGGGCTGAAGGGTCGCTTTTAGTCGCAGCTTTGGTCGTACACAGAGGCTATAAATCAATTGTGAAATAATTTTTAACGAAAAAGACTGGTGACAGACAAAATATTCTATGTTGCAACTTCATCTACTCTTACTTTGGGTGCTTAATGATGTCAATGACCTCTGAGTCTGATCCAAATAACAAAGAACCTAGTTTCATGCAGCGTCGAAAAACTAAAATTGACATGTCAACATTCTGATGCTGATACTGATAGATACTCAAGAGAAGCACAGAAAGAATAGCAGCAATGCGAGGAACTATGAGAAGAAATAGTGGAGCTTGGGATTGACTTTCATAACCTAAAAGTCGTGCTCGTGGTGTCACCAAAATTGACACGACTTTTACTAGATTGGCATTTTTATAGATGAAAAAAAAGCACACTCATGTTGAGAAGTCGCATTTTCAAGAACCACAAAAGCATTTTCGTCGACACGAAAATAAAGAGGAGGAACTCGCCGGTTCTAGAGTTTGATCGATCAGGACCATGGATATGGAATAGTTAGGGAGCTCGAGCTTGTCGTTCTCGTTGTCGTCAGTGATTATGATATAGGGTTAGGAGCGTGAAGATCTAGCTCCTCGACAACGAGCCTGCAAGAACGTCATCTTGTGATCTTGTCGCGCTTTCCTTTCCTAGCGACGGCAGTTACAGCAATTCTGTCTCGTCCTCCAGAAGCCAATGCGAAATTGTGTTCATCACATAATACGAGTTAGAGTTTATCATGCATATCCGTCAATGAAAAATGTGCTCTGCCGAACAACACGTGGAGCATTCTCGCCACCGGTCTGACTCTACTTCCTAAGTCGGAGTGTACATATGCGCGATTATCTGAAACAAAAAAAAAATCATGAAAGTCGCATAAATCAAACGAGTTCTTTCGCAAAGGTCGCTGTTAGTGGGTCGCCAGTGTTTCTCAACTTACCACATCGGGTCGACAGCTGGCACCAGCCGGAACTGTAGATCGTGTAAAACCTGCACCGATTACGCTTCAAACACTTGGCGCGGCAGTTGCCTCCATACAGATCCGAGTCGGAGTGGGTTCCGGGTTTCGCAGCAAAGTGGGAGTTCTTAGTAGACTCATCAAAGAGCATCGCGCGCCACGGGTCGTTGCTCCCATAATTGTCCAGAGGGCCTTCCAATATATCCGCGCCGTCCTCGCAGAAAGCGCCACCCTTCATGAACCTGAATCGAGGTTCAGGCTCCGACGGTCTGCTGGCGCTTCTTGTTGAAGAAGAGGAGCCTGATGTTCTTGACCTTGAGTTAGCATCTTCTTTTCCAGCTGCACCTTGTGTCGAGGTCTGGCCTGTTTCATGTTCACTGGCGGAGTTGTTCTGACAGGACGAGGAGGTAGTTCCGTCAGGACCACCAGCGTTAGCATCTCTTCCATTGTCCTCGTCACCTTTCGAGCACTTCGGAAGGCCGCTCTCACCAGTCGATGCCGATGATGATGCACCGTTGAGGTCGTGGTCCTCCTGTTGTTGTGCATCAAGTTTCCTCATCGTGTACTCCCTATCGACGCGAAACGCGAAGGCAACACAGGCAGCGACATTGTTCTCCCCGTCTTTTATCTGCAGTGCCGCGCCCCACCGGCCGGCCTTCGCGACGTGTAACGGGCGACGGACGGAGAGGTGGAGGGGTTTGGCGTTCGGCACGACGCAGCTTTCGCGTGGTGTTAACATTGACGGGAGCTGGTCGACACCGGGGCCGCTTGTACTAGTTGTTTCAGGCCCACGAGCTTCGTCTTCCTCGTTGATATAATTATAATTCTCCGTCCTCTGAGTTTTTTCGGTTCGATTTTTCTCAATTGCATCGTGGTTCTCATTCTGGATAAAGCCCGCGTGGCACATCTCGTAGCCGCCGATGGCCTCGTCTCCTTTGTAGTGCACGGTCGTGTGGTCCTCTTGTCTGCCGAACGCAAAAGACCACTTGGCAGCGCCGTCGATTTGTCCAAGCGCGTTATCCACCGCCAAGTCGACTTTCACATACGGCCACTCCGGGTCATTTTGGTCAATGTTGTAGAGAACAGAGACGGTCGCTGCCTGGATGATTGTGTTCATGTTTTTTGGTGTATTAGCAGTTTTTTTTAACGCGGCTGCACCAGCTGCCGTCGATTTTGTTGAAGCGGATAGTAGTTGTTCCGATGTGCTGCGGGGGCTTACTTCTTGTGAATCAGCATTGTTGTCGTGGTCTCCTTCTGCCACGCTTTCCCTACTTCTCCGAGTGTGCGTGAGTGCCCGGAAGATGTGGAACCGCATCGGATCCCGAAGCCATGAGTCGCGAAGCTCCGCGAAGTCGCCTACAACCGCTTTATCCTCTTTGTTATGTAGTTCATCAGCATGCGCATGATCAGGATTAGCTCTAGCTGCGGACGAGGTTAATATTTTTCCGTCAGCTTCGGGACTGCTCTCACTGTGGTTTTCTCGACCTTTATGTGCCCGCGCTATATCCGGATGGGTCCTACTGGCCGCCCGTCGGTACGCTCGCTTAATCGCCGCCTCGGAAAAATCAGTCGTGCAGTCAATAAAATCTGCAGTACTTATTTTGCTCGCAGCAGCTGCAGCAGACGCGGTTTTGAGTCCACTTGATGCGCCCTCATCGGTTCTGTTTTTTTCCTCCAGTGGAGCTCCGGCATAATCAGCGGTACCTTCGACAGTATTCTTGGCCTGGACCGCCTCTTCCTCGCGGCTACCAACATCGGGATTCGATGCGGCTTCGACATTCTCGTCCGCAGTACTGAGGGGGGAGTTCTTAACAAAAATCAATATGGCAATGGCCAGCGGCACCCGTCGCAGTTGAATCATGCGATGAGGTTGTCGTTGTGCTCGTGGTGTTGAGTCCATCTTTCGATGTGAGTGTGAGTATTTTACTGACAAGCTTTTTTCTACAAGTACAAACTACACTGCAACGAAAAGGGGTAAAGCATAGGCATAGCAGGGTCACTTGGGGCGGTTGCCGTGCAATTCAATCTAGTTGTGGCACAACTTTTGCTGAGTTGTATACATCCACATCACAAACCGATCATGCCTGTTTCTACTGTTTAGCACCACGCTGTTGATCTGTGTACGTCCCGGAAAGAACTCTGTAGCGGTACAACTCTTCGGAACGAAATAAATGCAAGCAAAGGTGGACCAAGTGCGGTCGTCCAATGATAGGTTCTGGCGCTGGAAGATCGTGCAATTCCAATTGCTCACAAGCAAGATAGTGAACCGCAGATCTCCGGTCTTGAACTTCCACTTTTTCTACTTATTTGGTTAAAGACCCAATCGAAGAAGAAGTGACTTAATCAAAGGACTCAGCATCAGCGTGTCTTGCTTCATCTCCGGGCTACCAAAGAAAAAGATCCCGATCTCCTGAGATTCTTGCTGCTTCCTCGGGCATAAAGCATTCATCATGCAGCCCCGCAGGGCCGCCCTGAGGGCATTCCAAACGCTCCTTGCTTGGTTCTTCTACGGACAGCTTTTACTTTGTCATTGGTGATGTAATAATGTAGATGTAGTAGATCATGATTCTGATGCTGGGTACTTAGCTACCGAGCTTTTCTTTTCGTAGATTCTTCTTTGCTCAAAGCCTTCTTGGCTGGTGTCACCAGCTCGGCCAATGAGTATAATCTTCTCTCAAAATAGCATTGAGCAGACTCTGATTTACATCGGCCTCAGGGTCCGCCATGAGCGATCGCGCTTTCCTCCAGGTCAACAGGCGCGCTCGATTCATCACTGCGTTGAACTTCTTCACCTCCTTCTCGTCGATCAGGTCCTTGAAGGGGTATCGGCTGCAAATGTCAACCTGTGGCCTGGGTTCCATGTATCGAGCTCTGGCTTTCTGATGATTGTGCAGATCCTGGTGAGGCAGCTAGTTTTTTTTAGTAGCCTCTTCCACAATTATCCGTTCTCTGGATCATCAGATGAAAAAGCACGATCTATTGGTATTCATAGCAATAGTCATTTTTGATTCTGTGCATGTGCTAGCACAACAGACGCGCCTACTCGGAGGCCATAGCTGCAGGATAAATAGATCACAACTCTGAACAATTACCCAGGCTGACAGGATGTATGTTTGCAGAATGCATAATTCCCCAGCTCTTGAAACCGCGTTGTAGAAGTAGTCAAACAAATCGCTGTCGGAAGCTTCCCCGCTCTTGATTTTTTCCGGTAATGCGTTGCAAAAATAATACTAATATCGCACGAGACGGTTTAGAACTCATACACAATTTTCTACGTTTTTTCGAAAGAAGAAAGTGAAAGAAGAGCCTTCGTGTTGTCATGTTCACGTAGATTCAGACAGCGTGTTTTTCGCGTGAGAGCAAAGAGCATATTTGTCAGACTATATTTTGATCTATCAGTACGCATCGTGCGATATCACTTTCGCTCCGCAGGATACTGCTATGATGTTGGTACGCGGGAGGTCCGTGTCGAGTTGCCGCAGAGTGGGAAAGTTACTGGGCCACGTGCTGAGTGCCCATTTCTTAATTTCGGACAGCCAGTGAACGCCCTTGTCCTTGTCGATGTGATCTTTTATTTGTTGCAACGAATTTGTGTCCACAACTTCCTTCGGAACCCAGGGCAGCGAAAAGTACTTCTCTTTCAACGTGGAATTCTCCGGTCGTGACGCCACCGCGGTGGACTTTGGCGTTGTTGCGCCCTCCTGTGCTGCACCAAATACTGCTTGCTTCTGCTTCTCATCCACGACCGCGCTTTCGCTTTCCCCAGCAAGGTTCTCCTTTGGCTCCGCGTCCTCCTGATCATGTTCCACCTCGTCGTCAAATTTCAGAAAGAGAAAGTCCATTAACTCGTTGCCCTCAACCCCGTAACGCAGCATCGTATCGGGATCGGGCTTCGTGGTCTGCTCCTGCGTTTTCGTGTTGTAGTACACGATGGGTGTGTCAGCTTGGTTGTTTTTCACCAGTAGCCACCCGTCCACCAACTCGAGCATGGGCGTTTTCAGCAGCTTTCCCAGCGCTTCGTGCTCCTGTCGTAGGACTTTTTGAAAAACCACGCGCCTTAGCGTCGTCGCGATTCCAGTTTGGCTGTGCAGGTAGAAGATTCTCACGGGCGTGTCACCATGTTGTCCTATTTTCGACCGAGTAGATGGTCCTTCTCCGCTAATAAAGCGCTCGTTGATAGGCATCGTACGATAATCGCTGTTGTAGTGATCCAGCGAGGTATCGTCTACCGGACCGGCCATCACGTACAGCCACCCTTCCGGTAATTCCTCGAGCTGCTGTGCGAGTCTGCAGAACCCGTGCCCAAAGGCCAGGTTTTTCTGTCTTTTGCGTATCACTTTCAGTGGGAAAGTGCGCTTGGTCGACCCGTCTTGAAACTTCGACATGAAGAAGTCATGACACCAAATATACTGCGTAAGCTCGGGCGGAACCGCGGTCAGTGTTGTCGTAGAAGTCTCTTCACCTTCACGCTCAGCATCCACTCCGGCTGCAGATGGAGGTCCGTCAGCGGCAACCGCGATTGCAGTATTTACAGCAGATGCGGTCTGCGTGGTGGGAGTTTGTGTAGTAGGCAGTGCTCTGCCTGTACCTATTTTCTTTTTCTCGTTTTCCGCACTACAAACAGAAGCCGCGTTTTTATTTGCTGTTGTTGTCATGTAATCGCTCCGATTTTTTGATGGAATCCCAACCGACTCGTTCTTCGAATTTTCCGAAACAAAATCCGTACTAACATGTCGTTGCGCTGTAGAAGTTTGATTTCTTGCTACTTTATCACTTTCTAGAGGACGCTTGTTGGCCTGCTGCCCCTGCTCCACTTCCCGAGAATCATCCACCGTTTGCCCTACTTTCTTTCTCTCCACCCCGTCCTCTTCGTGAATGGGCGCCCACGGGGAGTAGGTCTATCCACAGAAAAAAAGCCATCCATTTTTTGCATGACAAACACAGCATTTTATGTATGTTTTGCATGACAAATTGGATTTGGATGGGTGTTTTTTCCTGGATAAGGTCCACTCAATTGCTATGCCCCGGGAAAACTCGTCTTCTTGCAGCGCGCCAATTTGGGTCAGCTGCACCGGGCGACCACGGACCGCGAGAGAGGACACGTCGCAGAGTTTGCACGGACAGGAAGGCGGGCTGTAGGCGTAGACGGGTGCAGCTGAAGTAGTAGAGGTCAAATTGTTCTTCCACAGTGCAGCTGATCTTGCGTCAGACTCTCGTTCATCTTCCGGCAGATCCGGAATAGTAGTACCATTGAGGAGCGTCGCGTTTGAAGAGCAAGACAAAGGCTGCTCTTGTTCGACACAGTTGCTGATCTTCATGTAGTCCTTGTGCTTGTTGCAATGACGACCATCAATGCGCGGCATTTCAAACGCAGCGCAGGTCCAGTGGTCGGTGAAACATGGGGCGACGGTTTGCGCGAAGATTTTTTCTACCGGGCAAAAAAGGCGTGGGTGGATCAGTGTGCAAGCGACGTACTCACACCGGCCAAACAGCTCGTAGATGGCGTCGCGCGCCAACAGGTTGGACTTTTTCGGCTTGAAGACCAAGCCAAGCAGTTGTTCGCCCCGCTCCTTGGTCAATTTCCAGAAGCCGTGCCGCTTCAGGTCCAAGTCGAGTTTCGCTATTATTCTCTCCAGTTCTTGGTTCTTCGCATTGTACTGCATTGTCATCTTCGTGTACTCCGCCAGACACTTTTGCACGTGTTGGCTGAGGGTCTTGCACCTCGCCGTTCGCGCCGCCGTCTCGCAGGCGCCTTTTAAAAGTCGGTCACTCTCGACCAACGTCTCATCGAGCGACTCGTCGCTGCTGTCGTCCTGTTTCATCGCTGCAATTAGTTTTTTTTTGCCTGTCTGCTCCTGGTTCTGGTAGTTCAGCCACTGTGCATTGCAAAAGTGGTATCTTCGCACTCTTTCATCTCGTACTAGTGGCCGCGGTATTTTTACATGACAGGTTTCGTCGTCTCTCCAAAGCTGGCTGAATATAAGCGTCTTACAAATTTTACTATTTCAACTTGAGAAAGCTTGTGTTTGTGATCATGCGATTTCTTTTTTACTTACTGTAAGTGCGTTCGTAGTGCGATTATACATGTTGCCACTTCTGCGATGCCTAGCTCGTCTAGCATATGGCTGACATTCGCGTTCTCCTCCAGCAGTTTCTCTCCGAATTCGTGGTTCGTTTTGTGCACCTGTTCCTGCAGGTCTCGCGCTGCGCCGAGCGATTCCGCGTCCAGCTGCAGCCGCTTGATCTGTTCCTCCGGCGGTAGCAAAAGCCGCTTGCACGGGGGTGCGAAGTAGTCCTGAATGCACGCGCCGAACGTCTCCTGGGCCCAGCGAAAGCTGTGTCCACTGTGGGCACAGTAGATCCGCGCCGGGCAGGTTGAGGCCGTCGAAGATGTATTCTTTATCACAGCAGCTGCAGCGCCAGCGCCAGGCGACGGCGAGGAGGCACAGGAGCTCGCCTGCTGCACGGAGGTGGAGGACCTAGTACTCTGCGCGGACGTGCACTTCCGCGCGAAACGGTGAAAATCGTCCATGTCGAGGAAGCGATCCATCAAAGAGTTCCAGTTCACAGTAGCGGGCTTCAGAGCTTGGAAAATGCTCAGGATCTGGGCTTTGTGCAATTCCGATATTGTAGGAGGATAATATCCAGAAGCCTTCTTCTTGTTTTTCGTTGCAGAATGCACCGTCGCGGCACAGGAGCTCGAATAAATTTCTTTTGAAAATGTTGGGAGGTCGCTGTTTTGCTGTCCTGTCCCTTTCTTGTCCTCCTCTTCTCGCCGTAGTTGTCCACCTTCTCGCTCGGGCGTTGGCTGGAATAATTTCTCATCGTCACATTTTGATGGCCCGGTAGCTGCAGGACCACCTCCTTCTTCTACCGCACCCAAGTCGTCGTGGTCCACGTCACTGTGGTCGTCTGGCGGAGGAACATCAGCTTCTCTAGAAGTGCTATTAACGGGCTGCAGCAGCGACTGTAGAAACCACATCTGGATTTGCACCGCCCCTTCCCGCAAGTTTTTTCGGAGTTCGGCAAGTGCAACCATCCTGTTTATGGTAAACAGGTCCGTCACATCCAGGTTAGCCGGGCGCCCACTGCCGATGAATTCGCCGCATAGAGTCCCGATATTTACGACCGCGAGGGCGGACTTGGAGTCTCTCTTTTCCGGAGCGTTCTCCGGCCGGTTCCACATGGTTAAGCTGCCGACTTCGAAAGTTGAGGTAGATTTCGAAGTAGTTGTGGGAGGTGCTGCGGGACCGGCGCCGGTGGCCACGGCCTTCGGTGTCGTCGAGAGAGACTGCTTGGCCTTCGACCCGCTCGAACTAGAAGCCGAAGCTGTGCCCCATGATGATGCAGCACAGGGACCACTACTCGCTGCACCGGTCGAGCAACTGGAAGATGCGGGTGCGGAGGACGTTGAAATTGATGTTCTCATAGGATGCGTCTTCCGCTGTCTCACCTCCTTCAAAACTTTGTCCCCGACCGTGAGCCGGCCTGTCAAGTAATACCGGACCAATGCAAGCCGGTTGGATCGGTCCGCGAAGGGTAAGACGGACCGGAACAGCGACGGTCTCACGCCGGAAAGCCACAAGAATTGCGCTTCCGCAGCGGAGAACACGGGACAGGGTGGACGTGGAGCTTTTGCTTTTGCTGGAAATAAAATCTTCGGGTCGATGTTGCCCTGGCTATGCATTGCAGTCTTCGCTGCACCTAAGGCAGGGGATGTGGATTTTTGACGCAGCTGGTGCTCCTGGTTAATATTATTCGTGTTGCTTGATGCCTTGCCTTTCTTCAGGCTTTTTTTGTTCTTGGCGCTAACGACATTGCTGCCAGGGTTTTTACTTCCTGCAGCTGCCGGTGGTAAGATCTTCCGATCTCCGCCTGGGCAGCTTGCATCAAATACTTGCTCGTGGTGCAGCTGAAACACGCTTGCACTACTTACGACGCCCGGCTTCGCATCCGGGCGAAGTTTTAGCCTGCGCGGATCTACTTCGGACACACTTCGCTTACCGTCGTCGGCCTCTGACCCAGCTCCCGTATAACTCGTGTCGATCTTGCCACCAGACGCAGCATCGTGAGGAAGAAACTCATCTTTCTCATCGACCAATGTGTAACCGACCTTGCGCCAATGCTCCAGATAGTGCCGAGGCTCGAGCAAGTTCTTCCATGTGGCGCCGAGAGTTGTGTCCTCGTGCTTGTAGTTCTTGTGCTCCTGTTGTGGTTCGTGGTTATTTTTATCCTGGTTTATGATCTCCTCGTCCACAGGGTCGTCGGCATGAACATCACGAGCGTCGCCGGCACTAGTATTATGATGCTCTTGTTCATCAACGCCTTCCTTCTTGTGTAGAATGCAGCGCCCTTCTTCGTCTACGCTTTGGCCGCGCACTTTTTCGATTGCGCGCACAAACGACTGTAGGGCGGAACTCGACCACACCGAGCTGTAGTATGGGACTCTCAAGCGTGACGCTCTCAGCTGTTCCATGAATTTGTCATGCAAAATTGGCGCCAGCATCTACATGACAGAGCTGCTTCGCGTGGCAAATTCTCGACGCGCTAGATAGCATTATGATCTGCTCCAAACCTCCTGTAATGCAAAAGTAAAGGCCGCGCAACCTTTTCCCTTTCACTTTTGCCATTCTTGCTGCATTACAGATTTTTATGATTCTTGCATCACTCTTACAGAGCTGAGAGTGTAACGCTTGAGCACGCCATATGTAGTAGACCTGGAAAACGTCCGCCAGCGGCACTACGTCCTCGTCAAAGTCTTTCAACATCGCCACGATTACGGAATACTTCGCGACGGTATATGCAGAAGTTGACGCCGCGTGGTAGTAAACTGTTGCTCTGGACGAGGACGAGGCTGTCGAGTTGTTCCTGTTCTTCATTTTTTCGCCGCCAGGAGCTGAGCCTGATCCTGAACCACCACCGGCGCAGCTGTTTTTTTTATTCCAAAACAACTCGAGCGACCCTTTTCCGAAGGTCGATTTGTCGTGCAGCAAGTCGCTGAGGTCTTCAAATTCCAGGTTCAGATGCGTGCCGTTGGGTTCGAAAAAATCCACGCCAGGGGAGGGCGCGGACGCGAAACATGGCGGAGAAGGAAAAGATGGGAAAGAGGTTTTATCATGTTCAGCACAACTTCTAGCGTTCTTGATGTTCTCGATTTTTCCATTTCCCTGTGCCTGTGCTGGCACTGCAGGAGATCGGGAGGTAGCACTGCTAGCGTCCTCGTCCGGCGAGCTATTCAATTGCGAAGAAGATGATCCAGATCCCGACGCCGACGACGATGTTTCTTTCGGACTATTTCTGGCGTTTCTGTATTGTTCCTCTATTTCGGCAACTCTGTTTCTGTACACTGCCCGCTGAATCGATCCAAGTGGATACAATTTTTGTGCGACATTGTCCACAGCCTTAGCCTATCCTTTGCAAAAGTACTATCGCACACTCGTGCACGTAAATAATGGCGGTCATGCCATGACAAAAAATCGCTTCTCGTGGCTTTCTTAGGCCGATCTGCAAATTGGAAATTCTCTCATTGGGAAAAAAATATTGTACTTAATACTTAAATGCAAGAATCAATATTACACAGTTCTGCGATAGTACGACACTCCCCTTGCAGGGCATACAGTCCATGTCGCCTTCGAGGTCCCTGACCAGAAACAACTGTGGTCCGTCTCGTGCCCCATTATGGGCCGGTCCTGATCTTCTGAAAGCAACTTGTCACAACTTCCATGTCCCTGCCGACTCTCGGAGCTGCAAGCCTTTTCCGCTTCCTCTTCGCCGCCCGAAGAGCTGGAGCTACTTTCAACAACAGCATCTTTCTGCTCCTGGTTCTCCTTTTCTGAAGGTTCCGCGAGGAGAGCCCCCTCCTTGGCCGTACTACTACGGAGCGCGACTTCAGCTCGCTTAACAAATGATGATGTGGAGGTGGTCAGCTCTTTATTAGAGTCACACTGTTGTTGAGAGCCAGCAGCGTAGTTGTACCCAGAAGCTGCGCGCTCTTGTAATCGCCGGACCTGTTGTAGAAATTCTCCGCCTTGAAAGCCCTTTATGGCTTTTCCGCTGGAGGAGCCGAAATCCGAATCACTCAGAGAGGATTTGTTTTTGCTAGTTTCCTGGTCCTCTACGACTGCAGTCGCGTCGGGTTTCGGCTTCGTCGCTGCGCTTGCGGCGTGCACTTCTATGCCTCCCCCTCCTCGTCCCGCCGCTTCTTGCTGGCGCTGGGCGGGCGCACCAATTGGGGTCTGGGTTGTTGTGTTGCAGCTCTTTTCAAGAACAGCCTTCTCCTCCATAGCCATGGTCAGTGGTGTCTCTGCAGGATCTTGGTTCGTCTTCGCCTCGTCATTAAGAACTTCTTCTACCATAGGTCCGGGAGAAGTTATTTCGTCGCTACTAGTACTAGCCGCTAGGGCTGGAAGGTCATTTGGGTCGACGTCCGATCTCTGCCCACTTGCGGAGCCGTCTTTTCCGGCGCGAAGCTTGTTTTCTGAAGCTTTCTTCACATTTTCTTTGAAGACATCAAAAAGCTTGTTGTTCTTGGATACTAGAGCTTTAATACGAGCACCACGAGCACTGCTCTCGTCTTCCAGTTCGTCC
>JACKZZ010008240.1_pt1 | contig 27319 bp, 18 predicted proteins | sample 8027871 | NCBI WGS metagenome assembly JACKZZ01 (sample SAMN15724774, study PRJNA655200) | protist metagenome | isolation source: fluorescence activated cell sorting (FACS) single amplified genomes of... | place: USA: West Boothbay Harbor, Gulf of Maine | collected 2000-07-19 | reverse complement strand
TTTCGTTCATGCTTCTCATGGGTGTTATTCTGCTTAATTTACTCATTGCTATCATGTCTGATAAACACGGTGAAGTGAAGGCACAAGAACTTGCATCCGCTAATTACAACAGAGCTAGCATAGTTGTGGAGTATGAGAAGCTCATGAGTGCTGCAGACCGTAAAAGACCAGAATATTCACCAAAATATCTTCATGTACTGCGAACTGAGCGAATTGTTGAGAAAGATGAGAAGAGTCAGGAGATCCAATCTCTAGAACAGCTGGTGCACGATAAGGCAGACGAGTTGAAGGAAGAGAATGCTGATATGAAAGCCGAACTGAAGGCTGAGAATGCAGAGCTTCGAAAGATGCTTCAGACCCAAATGCAAAGTACTGGGGAACTCAAAGACTTGCTAACTAAGCTTCTGCTCGAAGGCAAAGACATCTCCGCGAACACGTCTTCTTAATTGACATACACACCAAGAAATCTTGGTTCTAAGTGTAGATACTGTATATCTTTTCTGTGTGAACTATATGACATAATAATAATAAAAATCTATAACATATACTTTAGATACATAAAATCCACACACCGATACAAATTACAGTATTACCCGCCTTTGCGGTCCACACCCACGGAACATTTCACGAACTCTCCCTTACAATCAGCTGCTAAAGATTCATTTTCTAATGGTAACTTGTCTGCAAGTCTTTCAACCCCTTTCATATCATGTAAGTCTTTGAAAGTTTTGCATGGCCATGCTTGCAAACTATCAGATATTTCCATTTCATTTTCAAGAGCATGAATACCTTCGTGAGCTAGATTGGGGCTAACTTTATATATAACAGATGTTCCATCCGTAGATAATGTCCAGGACCCACCACTACCACTACTACTTACATCCATATCAAGTTCTTCAAGTGTTTGATCTAAGAATTCATTCATAGCTTGGAGTATGTCATGCCTACTTGCTTTATAGCCAACAAATCCAAGAATTTTATATATTTCAACAGCAGGTCTAGTGATGAAATCATCAATAAAGACGGTAAGCATGCGAGTATGTGCAGCTACATGGCTCAAACGACAATGCCACCTCACTAATTGACGAATTTGTAATCCGTATAATGCTGGCGATATTGCCAACTTATCTTGTTGACTTAGCAGAGATTCTGCCTGTGGGGCAATCCTTCGAACAAATCTGACGATTCTTGTCCAACCATGGTTACCCCCATACCCGTATGGTGGTACATGTGTATCTAATGTTACATGCAAATCTCTATTCATGTCCTTTTTACTAGCTTTACCTAATAGTTTTATAAGTGAACTCATACCTCGGGTATCCGGTGACAGGAACCCTACTCTTTCCTCTTTTGTGCCATCTTTCATATCATAAGCAATATTATAGCAATCACTTGCAAAGCAACTTCTCACTGTAGATTCAAAATCGTTATTAGCTTTCCATAATTTCATTAAATCTGAGTCTGCAGAGCCTTTCAGACTGGTTGAGGAAGTAGAGTCTTGTCGTGGGTCAGTATGATGTGCATCAAGTGCTGTGTTTGCCGCATCAGCACCAGAAACAGAAGATACAACAGGGGAATGATCGATATTACTATTACCACTAGCGGCACGATTTGCTGGAGCCTCCCAATTGTTGGTAGCCAATCCATTCTCATATGCAATTAGAAGAACTATCCCAACAAAAATTCCCACACAAAAAACAGAAATTATTTGAAACAAGCGAGAGCGATCTCGGTACTTTTCTACGACCAAGAGGCTGCACATTTCTCCCAAGTAATAAAATACACGTTTTCCTTTCGTACTGCGTAATACGAACTACAGGTCCTCAAAGGAATGGTTATCTCTTCTTGAATTGTTTCAGTCGGTTGGTGCAACAAGAAATATAAGTAAATAACCTTCCTCTAATATGAATACCTATAACTATTATTATTATTATTATTAGTGGAGTTTATGATGCAAAGTACTTCGTCCGTGCGGCGAAGTTTATAATCAACACACAGTCACTAAAATCCTTCCACATAAAGTTTCTTGTATGAATCTATAGCAAAGTGCTTTATTATATACATAGTATTCAAATAGTTTATTTCAATATTGTATTTAGGTGAAGCACGGCAACGATGAGTGAGTCGAAAGAAGGAGGTGACGATGAGGCTCCATTGGCGGCAAAGATCAGTGATATTGAAACATTGAGCAAAGAACGCGCAGCACCACTATCTGAATTTTTGAAAGTCAACAAGGATGCATTAAAAGATATGACTGAGGAAGAATTTACAGCAGCTTATGAGGCCCAAGTGAAAAAGTCTTCAACACAAATGAATAAAATAAATAGTGATGATGGTGATAAGAGATCTGAGGATAAAGATGAATTACAACAAGGAGAAAGTGTTCTAGTTGGTATTGGACGCGATAGTTTTGGCAAAACTAAATCAACAACAAATAGTTCCGGAACAGAAAATGTAGATAAAAAGGATAGTGTTCTTAATGTTGACTCCATTGATAGACTTTCGAACATTGTATTAAAATTCACAACTTTAAGTGAAGCTAGCACAGAAGCTCCTTCATTTACTGTTTCTGAAAAAGGTGCAAAAGTGGGAAGAAACGAAACCAATGAAGTTTCTGTACCATCAGATGCGAGGCTAGCCTCGGACGGACATGCATCATTTGTTAATGAAAATGGTATTTTTTATTTATATGATCATGGTTATGATTGCGCAGCTAGTTTACGTATTGGTATGGGTGTTAATAGTAATCGTAAATGGAAAATTTTAAATGAATGTAGGTTTTCAGCCGGTAATAGTATATTTGAAAGTAAAGGTGTAAATATCGATGGAAACCTCGTTATCGACGTTATAGACGGCCCCTTAAAGGGTGAAATAAAAACAATAGATAAATCAGGTGCAACAATTGGCAGATCATCTGATAATTCAATATCAGTACCTGATCGAGAGCTTTCTCGTCGTCATTCTAAGATAAGTTATGACAGCGACTTAGATTCATATTTAATTGGTGATGTTGGCAGTACGAATGGTACCTATGTTCAACTTGTTGGACCTTATGGTGGAAGATATCGTCTTCATATTAATGATCATATTTTAGTTGGTAGAACTGGTTTCAGTGTTAATCGTTTTGATTACGGAATAAGCGAAGAAATAGGTCATCGCCAGACAATGGAGGACTCCTGTGCTATTGTGCAACATATGAGTATAAATGGTTTATCTATAACAAAAGATGGAAAAAATTTATTTCCACAATCATTTTTTGGGGTATATGATGGACATGGTGGTGCAGAAGCATCTGCATATTTATCTAGAACCCTTCATGTGAATGTAGCTGATAGTATAGAAGACATCGCCCCTGCCTTGAATTGTTTGTTAGCTGAAGAGCATAAGGGTAGTGATTCGGATAAAAAGAATGCCATAAATGAAACAAATAAGCTTGTTATAGAAACAATTAAATCAGCATTTACATCAACAGATAGTTCATTTATCAAAACAAGCGAGTTTGCCCAACATGGATCTACAGCAACAACAGTACTCTTATTAGGGACAAGGCTATACTGTGCAAATACGGGTGATTCTCGCACTATGTTATGTAGAAACTTTGGTGCTTTACCATTAACAACTGACCATAAGCCATCAAGAGAAGATGAAGCAGCAAGAATAAGAAATGCTGGTGGTTTTGTGATAAGCAATAGAGTAATGGGAGAACTGGCCGTAAGTCGTGCGTTCGGTGATGCAGATTTTAAGAAAGGAATCCAGAGTATTATCGATGAAGAAGGTGGTAGCCCAACAGAAATGAATCAAAATGCTAATGATACACAACAAGATTGGGATAAACCCCTTATTATAGCTGAGCCTGAAATTGAAGTTACTAATATTCGCAAAGGTGATCAATTTTTACTACTCGCGTGTGATGGATTATTCGATGTCTTTTCCTATGATGAAGTTGTTGAATTTGTTAGAGATAATATGGAAAAACATGGTGATGCTCAACGATGCTGTCAAAATTTAACATTTGAGGCAATACGGAAACGTAATTCAAGAGATAACGTCTCTGTTATACTCATTATACTTAATAAATGGTGGTAATGAAAGAAGATGGCAACGCCGCGAAGAACCTAAAGAAGAGTTGCTAGTATTCATTGGGAAGAGGTGTCTATAGTGAAAGGAGACAACGAACACAAACACATCAAACAGGGATGTCAGTATTAAATAGTAGTATAGATAAGACAGAAATCAGATAAATTTGTAATTAATTAATTCATTCATGACAGTATACGTGGCACGTTACATCTCGTGTAAATGTCTTCCTGTACTATTATGCAGTACATCTAATGATTTCATTGAACTCTGGTTTAAGAGAAGCACCACCAACAAGGAACCCATCAATATTAGCACATGATATCAATCCAGCACAATTCTTACCATTCACAGAACCACCATAAATGATACGTAAATTATTCGCAATAGTGCCATCGTCACCACAACTTTTACGTAAGTGTTCACGAATTTGTGCATGAGTTTCTTCTGCTTGTTCAGGTGTTGCTACTTTACCTGTACCAATTGCCCAAACAGGTTCATATGCTATAACTATTCTATTCCAATCATCAGCGTTGAGAGCAGCTATGACTGGGGCCAATTGTTCAATGCATATGTCCATTGTTGCACCAGATTCACGTTCAGCAAGTTGTTCACCAATACATACAATAACAGACATACCAGCATTGATTGCATTTGATGTTTTTTTTGCAACAGTTTCACTGGTTTCACCTGGTCCTCCAAATCCAGTACGGCGCTCAGAATGACCTGTAAGGGTCCATTTGACACCAGCATCTTTAAGCATTTCTGCACTATGCTCACCTGTATAAGCACCATTACCACTTAAACCACAATCTTCTGAAGCTATTTCAATTTCATTACGAATCAAACCTTGAACACGAGTAATATGAAGAGCTGGTACTGCAATCACAACTTCACTTTGGGAAGGAATATCACCACCATCATTCAATATTTTAACAATACCTTCAATTTGAGAGACAGTGCCATTGCATTTCCAATTACCTCCAATCAAACAACGCTTCATTACTGACATGATAAAAGATATAAAATCATCATCTTCTTCCATTTGTCACCGGGGGCGGCGGGCGGCGGTGCTCTTGTTTTACTCGCTGGACCAATCTGCACCGTACACTTCATGTGAGAGCGTTGTATTTGAGTTAGTTTAACAATAACCCTTATTTGTTTATTTAGGGGTTGTGTTTTTGAGTATTTGGGTTTGTCAGCAAGTGATGAGATAAGAAGGAGAAATGGCCCAGCAAGTATTGACAAGTAAGCCATCTCTTATTGAATGGGGACCATTGAGGTTTCTTATTATGGATAAACCTAAAGATAGTAACCTTCATCTTTATCTCAAGGAATGTAAAAAGTATAATGTTACTAGAATTGTCAGAATTTGTGAACCCTGTTACGACAAAGGCGAGGTGGAGAAAGCGGGTATGTCACTACATGAATTATTTTATGAAGATGGACGTAGCCCTCCTGAAGAAGTCATTCGAGGATGGAATGGTATCGTATCTGATACATTTGATAATTTAAAAGGTAACGAACCAAAACCATGTATTGCCTTGCATTGCGTTGCTGGTCTTGGTCGTGCACCAGTCCTTGTAGCAATTGCACTTGTTGAATATGGTCAAGATCCTGCTCAAGCAGTTTCATTTATTCGTGAACGACGAAGAGGTGCTATTAACGCTTTACAATTACAATATTTACAGTCTTATAAGAGATCAAAGAAGAAAACATCATTTTGCTCTATTCTTTAAAAAAGTAGGAATAAAGTTGACAGTAGTGTCAATTTTGGGGCTCTTTTCTTGACTATTATTTCTATGTGTGTTGACAATACGCTAGTGCCCGCATATTATAATAGCCACATGTGTCAATATTTACAAAATTGTTATTATTTACCACTCCTTACAAATAAATAGAAATTACACTTTTCTTCATCATAATATATCTGGATCTACAAGTGTACCAGACGCTTCCACATCTGTAGCAGTGGTAGAGCTTCCATCAAGATTTGCTCTACATTCAGGACAGGTGTTGTTATTCAAAGCCCACTCTAATATACAAGATTTATGATATTTATGATGGCATGGTAGTTCAAAACAATGCTCATCTTTTATTGACGTTGACGACATTGTATCTACTTCTTTCCCACCTATAGATTTATTTTTTATTGGAATATTTGCCTCTAAATCCAATTCACTTTCTACATGACTTGTATCCCAAGATATCGTGCGTTTGACGCTATCGTCTTCCTTGTCAGCAAATAGCGGTTCCAAACAAACAGTACAACAGCGATTTCTGTCATCATCATTATCAGGTAATTTTTCCAATAATTTCCATGATTTTACCATTTTATTGCGATTTGCAACTTTATTATACCTTTCTTGAAAAATTTGCTGATTATTACTCACAGCACCTCCCACATTTATCATGCGTATTCTTCGTTCTATTTCATCATCATCATTGTCACTACTATTGCTGTTATTATTATTACGACCACGTCGATCATTACCACTTAATTCAAAAAGACCTGGAGCGATAGCACCGTTAATTGTAGGTCGCGGAGTACCTGGTGTGAGTTTGACCGCCATCGATACCATTAAGAGCATAGCTAATGACATCACAATTATTCTATATCCCTGAATCATAGGTTCAGGTGGTATAACCACTGATGCAATATCAAGAGCATAGTCTTCTATAGTAGTGCAATATAATAATTCATCACTTACAGAAGCGTCATTTTCACTGATTCCCATAGATATGATACAGTTTTCAATTTTCATAAATGTATTGTATGACCCAGAAAATATCAACATGATTATTAATAAGACACATAAACCATTATTAGTTCGTTGTGCGTACGATTGATCATTAAATGTAGCAAATTGACCAGGATCGTCTCCTTTACGAAAAGTTTCTAATGCTAATGTCAATAATCCAGAAATATGTGCAAATACCATGATACCAGTTAAACTGGGAAAATAATCATGTAACATACCATTATTCCTTATTGCTGATTGTAATTGTGATTCTGTTGCATACTTTGCTAAATTTGGATCACCATCAAATAATTCCAATGTATTATAATGTACAACTTCATCTTTAAAACAGAATTCAATGTTATTCTCGTCAGCATCTACAGGGGGTGAGTTGCTTCCGAGTGTAGCAAACATGGTCGCGACGTACACGTTATTTATAGCAGTAGGTAACGTTGTTTCTATGATACCATAGTGTTGGCCATATATATTGCACGTGCCCATCTCTTTATAACCAATACGCCGCGAACTAAGCCAGCCTAGTGTGTCGTTCTGTTTGTTGACAACATAGGAGCAATACAATATTAGCAGAATTAATGTAAATAATTTTAAATGTAATCTTATGTAAAATATAGCAATATTCAAGCATTGGAATGCATTAGCATCTTCACGGTAATTTCGTGCTTGTTGCCTGCCACGCGGGTCCGTTCGACGTCGTTCATTTATACTTTGGTCAAGAAATGCACTGACATGCATGTCTGATCTAGATGTATAGTTTCTTGGTATTCTTACATCTGGATCATCATCATCAGACCCAGGAAAAAGCACATATTGATTATCATTATTGTTGTAATGTGATTGATTTTCATTTCTTGCAAATCTTGCCCTTGCGATGGCGTATCTCCGGACCTGCAACATCAATTCAGATTGCAACCGCACACGACGAGATGAAGTTGTTTGTTCACGATGAGCGCGAGTTTGAAGTGACATACTTCTCTAAAAATCTTTAACTTAAACAACTCAGAGTGTAAATGATTTATTTTCTTACTTACTTGCCGATGACACTTCCGTTCTGAGTCCTGAAGCCTAGATCCTCAAAATATTCACTAGATCAAATGTCTATATGAAATATTGCAGTTTTATAAAATTAAAATGTTTAGGTTATCATCTTCATTATGGATGTAACTCTTTACCCACATAACAAAATTTTCTTTTACAGAAAAAGGTACCCCACACGACGAACGTACGAAAATATGTGGGAGTCAAACTTTACGGAGGTCATTGTGATCGATAGACAATAGTTCAATTCTTTTACATTCGCGAGTTTATCAATTGTGCATAATTTAATATTATAAAGGTCCTTTAGACTCATATCATAGAATTTGTTTCACAAAATTGAGTTTTGTTGCATTCTAAACAACAATTTATATATTGAACATGTCTACGGATGCAGAGTTTTTACCACAAGGTGAATATACTTCAACTGTATATGGTGCTATCAAGGATGGCAGATATGCGGAAGCAATTGAGGTTTTATCAATGGAACTTCAAAATTTTCCACGAAGTCGAGCAGCACTTTCGTTGTTAGGTTACTGCTACTATCAAATTAGTGATTTCGTTGCTGCAACTCAAGCCTACGAACAATTAGTTGCATTATGCCCAGATGTAGAAGAATATAAGATTTATTTTGCCCAAAGTTTGTTTAAAGCTGGTATGTATCCAGAGGCAACACGTGCTGCAGTCCGTGTTGAAGGGGAACAATATGGACAACGTCTATTACAATTACAAGCTGTTATAAAATACGAACAAGATGAATTATCATCATGTAAAGCTTTACTTGATCAATGTCATAGTGATGATCCTGATGTATTAATTAACTTTGCTGCTGTTGCATTCAAGGAAGGTAATTTTGAATCTGCACGTACCCAATATCAAGAAGCTATAAATACAATGGGATATCAAGCTGATTTAGCATATAATGTTGCATTATGTTATTATAGGGAAAAGCAATTAGGACCTGCATTAAGACATATAGCTGAAATTATTGAAAAAAATGTAAGAGCACATCCAGAATTATCTGTAGGTACGACAACAGACGGTATTGAAGTGCGATCTGTTGGCAATAGTGCTGTCTTACGTGAAACATGTTTAATTGAAGCATTTAATTTAAAAGCAGCAATTGAATATGAAATGAAGAGTAATGAACCAGCAAAAGTAGGTAATGATGCGATTGCCGCAAAAGAGGCCCTCACCGACATGCCCCCACGAAGTGAAAGTGAGTTAGATCCCGTTACTTTGCATAATCAAGCCTTGATTCATGCCGATGATGATCCAACAGGTGCTTTTAAGAAGTTATCATTCTTATTAGCTAATCCACCATATCCACCAGAAACATTTGGTAATTTATTATTATTACATTGTAAATATCAAAATTATGATATTGCTGCTGGTCTTCTCGCAGAAAATAGTCATTTAACTTATAAATATCTCAGTCAAGAGTTATATGATTATCTAGATGCATGTATTATGGTACCTACCAGTGCTGAAGAAGCTTATCGTAAATTTGATGAATTATCTGCGCGCCATATAGATAAATTGAGAAAGTTAACCAAAAACATTCAAGACGCTAGACTTGCACGCGACAGTGATTCTATTAAAAATTTATTAAAACAGTATGATGATGAACTAGAGAAATATATTCCCGTACTTATGTCACAAGCACGTATTTATTGGGATAGGGAAAATTATCCAATGGTTGAAAAGTTATTCTTTCAATCAGCTGAATTTTGTTCTGAACATGAAGTTTGGAAACTTAACGTCGCCCATGTGTTTTTTATGCAGGAAACTAAATTTGCTGATGCTATTGGATATTATGATCCTATTGTTAAACGTTTACAAGATGGTCTTGTTGATGTGACAGCTATTGTTCTTGCAAACTTATGTGTGAGTTATATTATGACTAGTCAAAATGAGGAAGCCGAAGACCTGATGCGACGCATTGAGAAGGAAGAGGATCGCCTGGCTAGTACAGACCCCAACAGACAATGTTTCCATTTATGTATTGTTAATTTAGTGATTGGTACATTATATTGTGCTAAAGGTAACTTTGAATTTGGTATTTCTAGAATTATTAAATCATTAGAACCTTACGATAAAAAATTACACACGGATACTTGGTACTATGCTAAGAGATGCTTTTTGGCACTTGCAGAGGGTATGGCTAAGCATATGCTTATTCTTAGGGATGCATCATTAGATGAAGTATTAGAATTTCTTGATCGTGCCGAAGAATTCGGTAAAGATGTTCCTAGTATCATTGGTCCTCAAACTGAAAATGCGGATGGTACTGAAAATACTGTTGCCTCTGTCACCTTTGAGGCACGTCAACTGAAGAATTTGTTCCTTAAATTAAAGGATTCAACATAAATAATTCATAAGAAAATATTGTTGAATCGAAATGATAAGAAATGGGTTCACAAGGACTGCATCAAGATAGCTAGAATCGCTATTACTGGATTAGTCAGTCATCACAAGATATTGATAGATGAGTATGACACACACCACACAAGAGAAAGAAGAATATGTAATGTATTAAAATAGGACAAACACGATGAAGTCGCTCTCTAGCCTATTATTCATTGTAATAGAGAAAAGTATTATGAAATCTTGAAACTTCATTTCCACACAATATACACTATATTAAACCACAAAAGCTTGGGTCCTTTATTTTACTCACTAACATCATATAATAACCATTCTCACAATCAATCATCGTCATCACTATCGACTACATTCTTGCCTATTTTTCTGAACGATACATACATATTATTGCAAGTTTTACATTTGCCTCCAGTCGCCATTTTCATGGCACACTTAGCGCAAACTTTATAATGACGACAAGGATCACTTGAATGCGTGGCACGTGCCTTCATACACTTCATGCAGCCGCCATCTTCGGCTGAAATCTTGGCAGCTGTATTCTCTACTGCTGCTGTGGATCCTCCACTTTGATCATCAAATTTCACATCCATCGAAGTAGAAAATGACAAGTTGGGAAGCTCTAACTCTACACAATAGACCAATCTCAATACTTGCAAATGATTTTTCTCTAATCTTGTGACACTTGTGTCAACCCGACAGGAAATAGTTGGGGTCTACAGATTTACCGATTTAGGTTATTAATATTGTTGAATAGAATAGACAAACCATATCTACTCTAGGTAATTAATTGAAGTTGAAAATATTTTGCTTTTGTGTATATTAAGCCAAAAGACCTATGCTACAAACCACGTCATGTTTCCTGAGGAAGACAGGACAAAGTCTTTTTCCATCCGTGCAGTTGAGTAGATATGCGCTATCTACAGCTTCATCTACCAGTTCACGTCTCAGAGATTCTGGTGCAGGTCCTAATATCCCCAAATCGAGAAGGTTGGCACCAATCGCGTTGACAACCAAAGCAGCGGATAGAATATTAGAGATGATTGCTGGTAAAGATGATACCGTTGGTGTTCATTTATCTGTAAAAAGAAGAGGATGTAATGGATATTCCTACATTATGAATTATGCAACAAATGATCAAGTTAATGCTGGTAAAGATGAAATTGTTGAAGAACATGGTGTCACTGTTTTAGTGGATCCCAAAGCAGTTTTTTTTATTGTTGGTACAACCATGGATTGGAATGAAACAGAATTAGCATCAGAATTTACATTTATTAATCCTAATGTCAAAGGTGAATGCGGCTGCGGAGAGTCGTTTAACATGTAAGGGAAGTATATGATGCAATGGGAGGGACATGGACAGTTTGAATGACATAAGAATATACAATCAGCAAAATTACTGACGAAATATATTTATGAAATAGTGTCGTTATATTGTGTAATACTGTAGGAAATGAAATTATTACCGCTACTCCATACACCTACGCACGTATCAGTCAGGTATCACCACGGCAAGGAGGACAAGAAGTTATAGCAAATTTGTCTTAATACATACACAACATATAAACCAACCAAGCGATGCCCAGTCATCCTTCTATCAACCCTACTGATCATGGGTGGACTGCCTCCCTCGGACCGAGGGCGTGCTCATTGGACCAATTTAAGCACCATCTGTTGTGCTCCAAACTTGTTGCGAGACTTTGTACCGCCTGTATAGTCTATAGTAAGAGTATCATTCAGAAGTACGCCAGCGAACGAGCCAATTGTTTCAATGCTGCTATCTAAATCAGCTGTATCGTCATTCAACCACTCATCAATGCGCATGGAGTAAGCTGCTGTTTTGCTACTGTCATGACTCATTTTTTCAGTCATAATTCCATATAAATTTGCGACAAACTTCCAACCATCTGGATAGGAGTCATCAGCATAATATTCCTTACCTCTAAAAAATGGTCCTTGCTGTTGCGAAAAAGTCAATCGAGTATCTTGCTTATAATTGACGATATCTGAGCCAAGGCTTGATGAATCATCAGGCTTTGTTGTAAACTCATACCAATCAGCCATACCGCTGAATGTCCCTATAACCGAAGGGAATTCAGCGGCAGAAACACATGCAAATAGTGAAAATAATAGGATTAATAGGCTAAACATGAGGTGACCGAAGGTGAAAGTTACTATTCCAAAACCGCAACTTACTATCACTGTAATTAATTATTCGTGTGTATTCAACTCGTTCTATTTATATGAAACTTAATTATAACGCAGTGCACTACAAGTCTCTGTTATTCTTTCCTAGAAAAGCTGTAGCTCTGTGAAATTGGGACGTCCCCGACGCAAGGTCGACATAGAGAAAAGTGCTTCAATCTCTACGTATAATATACTACCAGACTATCAAGCTCCAGAAAATTTGCGGAGCACATTTATGGACCTGTAATTTGAAGGGAAAGTTGTGTTGTCACCACGCGTGGTAGTGCTTCAGGGAGCATCCAAATTAGGATTTGCAAAAAGAGTAAAGCAGAGATCACGAAATTCTTTGAATACTCCGTATCTATAAATGAGCAGACAATCATCTTTAAATTCTTTCTTCGCACCTCGTATTCAAAGTGACTTGGAAAACACTACGAATTCTGTACTCACAGAGCGACAAAACTTTGAACTTTCGAAGTTTACTGCATCAACAGTTACACCACCTATCAAAGAGAGTGTAGTAATTGCAAAGATAACAGAAAAAAATGAAGATGTACTGAAGGAGGATGATGTAATGGAACTGGAAGTGAAGACGAACGAGGAGGTAGATAACGGTGTCGAGGCAAAAAGCCCAGAAAATATTGGTAGCGACACCTACATTAGAAGTCAAAGTGTGACCGAGGAAGCAGACGTAAAAAGTTCTAGTAGCGATATCAATAGTGATATCACTCTGTCATCTTACGAATTGTTACGCGAAGAAAATATCCGACGGAACGCTGAATTCCTTGCCAGCTTGGGATTCAATTCAATAAAACCTAAAGCTAGTGTACCCGTGAGTAGCAGTAAAAATATTGGGAAAAAGCGTTGTAGGTCACCTGTTGCAAAACAAGCACCCACTCGCCGTTCTAGTCGTGTTGCTAATGTCCCCGTTGAAAAGATCCAGATCCAGAACGAAGCAAGTGACAGCGAAAGCTGCTCATCAAGTGAAGAGGAAGAAGATCTTGACGATAGTGACGTTTTGCGATATGTCATGTCTACAGCTACTGCATCTCTTACAAATGAAGTAAGCGAAGCATTATCATCTACAAAAGAGGTGTGTGATATTGATCCCACTGGTTTTCAATTGCTTTCTGAAGAACCATTGTTTTGCGAGGACTTACCTGCCATCTATTCTATGGATATCCACAATAGCTATCCACTATTTATGGCAGCTGGCAAAGGTGGTTATGTAGCTTTGCATCGTACATCATTCTTTGATACTAGTTTATTACCTAAGGCTGCCAGTGATAATGAGTCCCGAAGTTTGTTGTGTTCATTTCGAGCGCATACAAGATGGGTATCCACAGCAAAATTCGTGTATGCCGGTGAATCTAGTGATGAAAATACTAGTCTGAAGGTATTGACTGCATCAGATGATGCAACAATTAAATTATGGGATTTAAGCAAAAATTATCATTCAAAAAGAGTGAATGCTCTATGTCCTCCCTGCATCATGACTAGTAAAGATATTCATGATAGGGGGATTTTTGCATTAGATGTCAGTAATGAAAATGTTTTAACAGGGAGCAAGGATAAATCTGTTGCAATTAGTGTTATTGAATCATCGGGTACATCTTTGAAATTGAAATCACGATATTGTTTACATAGTGGCGTTGTCAAAAGCGTTTCGTGGTCAAATACATCTGATGCAAAGCATTATGCTCCTATCATATTTGCTTCAGGTGGACAAGACCGCCGTGTATGTGTAAAAGATACAAGAATTGGAGGTGATACCGCTCAAGTAGAACTGGAAAATTGTCATGAGGGTGGTGTTCATACCGTTTTATTTAACCCATATGGTGGTGAAAACATGCTTTTAACAGCTGGTATGGACCCTGTGATCAAAGTTTTTGACTTAAGATATTTGACTAATACATCGAGTACTTTATTATCAGGCGAAAGTGCGATGGTACATAAACCAATTTATGAATTTCGTGGACATGCAAATTCTTGCGTAAAGAAATTCAAATCAATAATATCACCGTGTTGGCTTTCACAAAATACATTAGTAAGTGCAGGTCAACAGAGCTCACAACTTAGTATTTATAATACATCAACAGGTAAAACAGTATCCCGTGGGGAGCTGGAGGTAGAGACATCTGGTTGTGTTGTAGCAAAACGTGGAAAAAAGACGATAGTATTTGCAGCAAATAAGGCTGAAGTTCAATGCCTCGACGCAATAAAGACGTCATAAGAAGTCTAAGAGGCGAAATTTATATAAAAGGATCTTCATCATAGAGTAAATTCTTTTTGTGTGTATGTTTTACATGATTACAATTCAATTTGACATTTTTTTACAATTCTTCACTTCTACTATGAGATTCGTGGAAATCTCGTGCAGAACGTTGTACCTCTCTCATGCGTTGTCTTGCTCGCTCACGTTGTATTTCAATGGAAGCCTTTTCAACTCTCTCCTGTTTCTGCAAATCCTTGATTTCAGTTTCTATGAGGTATACGTCATCAGGTTCGTTACCACTCCATCCATCTGGAAAGAAACCTTCTGGTACGTCCATAAAACGACGAAAAAGTGGCTTTGTAGAATGAATATCGTCAACAGATTTTGCTGCTTTAAAAACTAATAACTCTGCTAGATATTTTGACCAAGATTCTGTCCATCTAGATCCATAGTCTACCGTCAGCTCTTCTCCAGCAGATATGGCTCTCGTAGCCACATATTTCAGATCAAGTAAAGAGTAATCAGATTCTAACAATTCAGTTATTGGCATATTTAAAGTGTTATTCAAAGATGAATTGGCATTATTCCAACCATCAAACCAGTGATATTCAAGTAGAGGAGATGGACTATGGTTAATCACTCCTGCATAACCTATAGGAAACATAGCAATATCAGAACCTGGATACGATAAACAATAATTTTGTAATACTGAATCATGTTGCATCAGTTCAATATCTGCAGAAGGTAATGCTAATAAAGGGGTTATAGTTACGATCTCGCCTTTCTCAAAGGAGCGTTTGGCAAAAAGTCCATGACCAGCAAGGGGAAGTTCACTTTCTGAGATATATACATCAGATATACAGAAACCATTTTCTTGGAGATATGCTGCTGAAACTTGTGGTTCAATGATTCTCATTTCATCAATATCTTTTTCATCAGTAAGGCTAATACCACGATCTTTAAACCAGTGAGATCCACCATAGTTGATATACATTTCTTCACCCTTTTCGACTGGAATTACAGTGTCGTAATTCACTAAAGTAGAAACAGAACTTGGTGTCCAATAGTTATCTTGCGAATGAGAAACTTCCTTCATTTCCCAATGATGGGACACCTTATTTCTTTCACGATGATTAAACATCATTCCAATTCCAAGGACAGCCATACACTGATCAGGCTCTTCATGACCAAATACGTAATTCTTAAGACTCCAATCACCTTCCCAAACGTAATTATACGGTATTGTGATAGTGAGTTGTGTGTCAACAATCTCTTTAGGTTGAAAGTTCTTACCGGCAAATACACCTCGTCCAACACCATCAATTATAGATGGTGCAACATACACAGAACACTCATCTGAATATACAAAAAAAAAGGAAAGTCCCATGTGCAAGATAAGAATTTGAAGTATAATCTTGATCATTTTAGTAAGATCAAAGATTTAATTATCACAGGGGTTTTCAAAGTGATAACAGTGCCCAGCTCTAAAGGTGGGAAAGATTTGAAAAAAGCTTAATTAGATGTTTAAGTCAATTACAACTCAAGTGATAACAGTGCTTCTCCATTTCTCAAACTCATGGGCTGGTACAATACGCACGTGGGACCCACGTACGGGCCCCCACTCCTAAATTTGGAACTCATAAGTAAACGATAGTAGGAAGTTTTTTGGTGTATAACAAGAAGAAATATGAAATAAAATAGTTTATATTATAATGTAGATAGCAAGGAGGTGTTTTGGTTGTTGATATTGTATTTGGGATGAAAGAATTGTGGGGTAAAAAGTGACAAAAATCATTTATTGAATTGAACAACAGCATTCACCAGGTCTTCGCACCCATCTTCCCTTCTTCTTCCTTTCTCATTTCATAACTTACTTTTTTAAACCAGCTTGAAGTGTTGTTGTTAATGAATTACGAACAGTATTCCAATCCATCTTTAATTTTGTGACAGGTAATATTCTACGAATAGATTTAAACGTTTCTGCATCCATGTTAAGGTACATCATACCAAGTGATTTATGTAAATCATTTTCTTTAGCTTTAATATGATTAACAATATCTGAACATTGTGTTTCAGTAAATTCCCATGCCCATTTATTGGATGGTACAGGTTTTGTTGTTTGCAATTGGACATTACCATCCTCAAAGTAATGAGCATGCACTTTAATTTCACCTTTACATGTTGTTGATCCTTGATCCCATTCAATATCCCACGTAGAACTCCATTTACCACCCCAATAATTACGTAAATTAGTTTTCTCACCTGTAAGAACTATTTGTAATTTACCATCTTTTGCATAAACACAACCTGATGAGTTACAGTCGGAGCAGACTTCTCTCATATAATCATTGATCGCATTTTGTAATGCAGCACGTTTCAATTCAATAGATGGATCCATATTTGAATCAATATGATCTTCAGATGTTTCTAATGTTATATGATTCACAGCAAATGTTGATCCATTTGACGTGTCAACATAGTGTGTTGCATCAACTTCACCTAGTGAACTTAAAACAATATTAGCACCACTTGGTGATTTTACAATTTTATTATTCTTATTATTATATGCTCTTGCAATACCCATTTCTAATGCTTCAGTCATGACATCAGCCTTCAATAATTTTTTGACATCACTAGTCACATCTTTTAGCTGACCAGGTGGAGAATTTAGTATAAAGTGCTGAGCTATTTGCATCGCCTCCTGCGCAGTTGGGCCCTCATCTTCTGCAAACTCTGCCATGGTAACAACACAAGTTTCGATTGCTTACCGGAGTAAAAAACATGGATGGTGGATTCCAGACGGCGGTGGGACGATTCCGTATGGCCGGATTCCATCATTGGCTGAGAAATGTTATTATTAGAGAAATGGAATTATTATCATGGAAGATCCAAAATGAGTACTTTCCATTTTTTAATATGCATGACATGTTCAGGGGGGGGGGGGATTGGTTTGCATCAATATGCGTTTTTGAATTGTACAGATAGAAAATGTGGCCTTAATTAAGTTTACAAAAATGGTACTTGGCAAGGCGGAAGAAACTATAAAGAAGTTTCTCATTTTAACTTTCCCTTCATGAGATTTGAAATGATTCAGAATCTTTTCGTGCTATAAGGTCATTCTTGAACTTAATTGGCAGCGGCAACCTTGGTCTTACCATCCATAATGGAACCTAGGGCATTGTCGGAGACAATGTCAAAGGTGGCCATCTCGGAGGAACCTAGGTTATGTTTGGCAGCGTAGGAATCAACGGCACCCTTCATTTTACCGAGGAAGACTTCTCCGTCCTTAAGACCACCAGAGATAGGATAAGCACATTGCATATAGCATGGCTCACCAAAGATACAGTACTGTCTGAGACCCCACACATTACATGGGGCAGCCATGAGTGTTTGACCGAAGTATGGTGAAAGATCACAACAAGCCATAGCGGGCTTCTTGACAAAAATGACAGGAGGACCACAGCATGTAATTGGGATACAGAAACAGATCATACCAGAACGGAATGGGGATCTATCAAAGTAAACAGTGCTGATGATATCAGTAACACAAAGTTCGTTAGCAGTGCAGCAACCAAATGGAGCCAAAGGAAAGTTAATCTCCATACGGTTGTCCCAAACACGAAGGTAAGTACGTCCTTGTTGGTATGAGGAGACGAAGCAACCTAAGCATACACAAGATGCAGGAGCAAAGTCATAGTATTCGGCTTCGACGACAAGGGTGGTACCACCAGTCCTATATTTTTTGGTAGAATTCATTATCGGATATAATAATTTCAGAAAATGAAGATAGATGAAAGTATTAAGGTTAGTGCATTGTATAAATTCACAATTTTGTCTTGAAAAGCACTAAAAAAAGGCCTTGAGTCATCGCAACCGTGGATCAGTTCCGTATGAATTAAATCATCTATGTAAACAAAAATGCATAAATTGAGGTTTGATAAGTTCACTTACATGTATTGAGAAGTTCCATGGACAGTCATTTTTGTTTAATAAGTCTAACTTTAAGAAAAAAATCCTTGTCTTTCTTAGGGGTGTTTTTAGGTTGGTTTACCGACGCACGCACGCACGCATAAAAAGAAATCATGCTTTTTATCATTGAATTACATTACTTTTTGAATTGAACTCTATAATTTGCACAGTAATTCATTATTGATAATGTCCACTATTCAAAAGCGGCGGAAAGAGTTGAGAACGGAGTTGAGTTTGATTGAAAAGCAAATCTATGATTTAGAGACTACATATTTGGAAGAATCTCGTGATTTTGGAAGTATATTTGTTGGATGGGATGCATATTTGGCGCATGACAAGTCAAAAGGAAAGAAAGCTGTACAAAATGATGAGAGATTGTTTAGCCTTTCAAGTATTACATCACCTGCTTCACGTAAAGAGGTAAAGGAGAAGGAAAAACTTGCAGAGAAAAATAAGAAGGATCATAAGAAGAACAAAGGCGAAGATAATACAACAATGCTAGATAAGGAAAAGACGGAGCAAGAGTCAGAAGCGGAGGATAGAATCAACTCTAAAAAGCGGAAGGTAGCTAGTCCAGTGAAGGCTGGTGAAGAATGTGTGTAGATTTGATACTAAAATGAAGAATTTTGTGAATTTATTACCACTTGCTACATCTATCGACGACTATTGCCTCATAATACCTTGCTATTATTATATGATATCAATTATTAAAGAATTAATCTTGCTTTTTTGCTTCATCTTGATTCAGACGTGGGCTAACTACTAGCTTTCCACGACTTTGACCTGATTGAATCAATTCATGAGCCTTTCCTATTTGATCAGCTGAAAAGACAGTCACCCTTGATGGTACAATTTTACCTTGTTCTAACCATTTAGAAAGTTGATCAAGATATTGTTCAATCATAACATGTTCCTTTTCAAAAAAGGAAAGATTGAATCCAGCTACTGTACGGCTTTCTAATGTCATTTCCATGGGATCAAAACGAGGCATTTTACCCATATCTTTAAGCATATTAAACCAAGCAAATGGTGATAAAAGTTCTGCACCTTTTGGTAAATTTGAATGAAAACCATATATTACCAAAGTACCGCAACGAGCAACGTGTTCATAGCTTGATTGTATGGTTTCAATTCCATTCGCATCAAATATGCAAGCATATCCATCAGAACTAATATTATCAGCTTCTTTCCATAAATTTTGTACCGATTTATCAATTACATAATCAGCACCAATTTCTTTACAATAATCAACTTTATGAGAAGAGCCAACAACGCCAACGATAGGACCCAGTCCTAATAATTTACACATTTGTATGATTTGTGAGCCAACACCTCCAGCAGCACTATGGACTAAGCATGCTTTATTGTGCGTTTTAAGTGGCTCAGGCCAGCAACGTGCAAGTGCCATTGCATGTAATGCAGTTGCAGCTGCAGCTGGCACACCAGCTAGATGTGCCATATCAAATGGCAAATTCTTGTTATATACCATTTTAGGAGCAACACGGATCTGCCTAGATGGAACAAGTATCCGACTTGAATAACTTCCAAAAAGGGAAAAACCAAAGATGTTTTGTCCAACCTTCATATTATTGGGGGCATTTTTACCAGCCCATATCACTTTACCTGAAAAATCAAATCCTGGTACAATGGGAAACCCAACAAAACGAAGTGCAGATTCATAAAGTCCCCATCGAATGCAAACATCAGCATAGTTAATAGAGAAGTAATCTACATCTACCAATACTAAAGATGGATCAAATTGTTCATCATAACTTTTGGTTCTTACAATATTGTAGTACGGTGGATTAAATCCTAAATCTTTCATATTACAGCCAACCGTAACGCGACTATCAGATATATCTTCGACTTTAAGTTTGTCCATACCACCAGGCCCTAAAATAGATATAGCTACATTACTACCAGCAGGTGGCATTGTGTGTACAGTTTGTAAAAATGTAAGACCAAAGCTTGCAAGGAATGCAACAAACCACGACCATAAATTCATGTATAGTGCTGTCAACTGATTCTTCAAGACGATCATATCTTGACCAAAAATCTTATCTTCCATGTTTGCATAGACAATTTTTTGTATATTCTGGGTAGACGAAAAGATAATCGTCAAATTCATGACTCCATTTTCCATTGATGGAAGTCCGTAAGTTCCATCTGTAGAAGATTCTTCTTATTTCCAATCTCAACTTGTTTCAACAATAACATATACTGCATTGCATAATATTTAAATAATGAGCATAAAAATATTAATAAAGTTCGAAGGAAACTTGGCAGGGGCACTAGAGAAGTCTTCGAAGCTCGGAGTTCCAAAGAGTTGGCAAACAAAGACTGTAGGGGATGTGATAGGTTTATTCACAAAGGCTTACAATGCTAAGAGTGATATACAATTAGTGAAGGAGGAGATGCATTTAGTAGGTGAAGATGGTGAGAAAATCTATAGTGATGCCCAAGTGAGCACAACACTAGGAGACCATTGTGACTATATTTTAAAACCAGGAGTACATATTAAACATACAAGTATTGCTACTATACCTGTAAATGCTGCTGGTAAACAGTATGTAAAATGTAAAAACTATGGCTGTCAAAAATATTTTGATGAAGACGCATCGTCTGAGGAAAATACGTGCCAACACCACACAGGTCCACCCATATTCCATGATACCATAAAATATTGGTCATGTTGTGAAGGCACCAAAGCTTATGACTTTGAAGGCTTCCAATTAATCAAAGGTTGCAATGCAGGAACACATAGCACTGTTGACCCAAGTGTCAGTATCCATAGCAGACACACCGTATTTGAAGGTGCAGAAGAAGCTGGTAAGGTGGTAGCAGATGCGCAACCTATTCTTAAATCAATATCTGATTTCAATGAACAAGAAGGTGGCCCTACTGCAGCAGGAGAATTTGGTCGTATATTAAGACAAGAAAGAAAAAGTTCAAGAAATGAAGCAGATGGTACAGCTAAATGTCAGAGAAAGGGATGCGGTCAGACTTTTCTTGTGGAAGGAAATAATATTGATACAGCTTGCACATTTCATCAAGGACAGCCAATATTTCATGACGCTGTAAAATTTTGGAGTTGTTGTCCAAATAAAAAATGTTATGATTTTGATTCATTTATGGCTGTACCAGGTTGCTCCCAAGGTTTGCACGATGATGGAGTGATTATCTTGTAAATCAATGGAGCACGAAATAGAATGGAATGCGACAGACAAGACGACAGAAATATTACTATGTAAAGAATAATGAACATCAGTTATAATAGATATACATATTGATACGACAGCTATTTCCCCCCGTAGGGAAGAACTTCTCTATAAATGTCACCTAGATCTCTAAGAAACCATCTGCCAAAGAAATCTACGCTTTGCACAGGATGTTCCTCATCCTCGTCTTCATCTTTTTCTTCATCTATACTATCTTGATTTGAATTTTGTTGTTGTTTTGCTTGTTGCGCTAGTATTTCAGTGACACTCATAGTCTCAATCTCGCTCGACCTGGCTTCTCCAATCGATGATTTCCGAATATTCACTGTTTTTTCTTTCATATCATTGATTTCCAATGGTGTAGTGGGATCAGGATTAGTATAGATACCTTCAACTTGTGTCCATACGGGGCTGATTTCTTCTATAGGAGTAAATTCTACTTTATTTGTATTATTTTTATAACTTAATGTGTCACTGTCCTTATAGTGCCCTGCAGAACCGAAGTCATAAGCAGGTCGCATATTTGAGGTAAGTGGAGTTGAGTGACTTATTTTCTTTGGAGTTTTACTTGTTGTAACACCTTTCCCCCATAAACCTATCATTAAAGTGATTCTACAACTTTCTTGATTTCCAAGATTTGCCTTTTCTGCCTCAATTTCTGCTGCAATAAAATCTTCTTCAGTAGGTATGTAAGGAACGACACCGTGCAGAAGTTGTCCATCAAACATTAGAATTCTTCCTTGCTTCGGCGTACAGAGTACTGCATGACTTGCAACACTATCAGGATGTAAAACTTGGTCAGTTACAAGTGTAGGGGCTAGATTAGAAGAACCATTGGTGAGATAGATAACGACACTCACAAGCGGACTGTGGGCCTTACCAGATTTTGCTAGTCGAGTCTCATCTAGATCAAAGTGTAATTGATGTGCTCCACCACTTTTTGCATCATTACGACAATGTGACCACCACTCATAACTATGTACATTACTATTCAATTTTTTCTCAGGGAATGCTTGAGAAACAATGGGTAAAATATGTTGGGATACTAAAGAATCAATAACACTACCACTACCACGCAGTTCGTTATAAGAAAAGAATGCTGGGGTTGGATAATTGTGATCAACCCAGAACGACGAATCAGACCCAAAACAAACCCGTAATGTTTCTAGTAAAGATGCTGGGATAGCTCCATCGATTGCTCTTGCCAATGTAGACGTATTAGTCTTCTTGCACTTCTTGTGTCCAGTAAATGAAGGTGCAAATATAAATTCTGATAGCTTATATCTAAACCCCAAGGCTGATAAGTATTTATCAGCTTGTTCACTTTGTCCTAGCTGACACAACAAAACAGCAAGTTCATATGCTGCTATCTGCCCATTCCATTTATCATCATCAGATGCCCCTGGCGCTTCACTCATTTTGATAACACACGCAAATCTCCAGCGACAGTCTTGTACCTCCAAATCACTACGGTCCATAAGATGCCCCTTTAGTGAAAGAGCAGTGTCTAGTATATCTTGAGATTTCATTCCCTCAATAGATGTCAAGTTTTGCATATCTTGCATATCTTCCTCGGAAGAAGCATCTTTTCTGCGACGCTTACGACGGTTGGCTTCATCTTTAATAAAGAAGAACTTGTTTATATTGTTGCCAAACTGCATGACTTGTAAATTACGTTTTTACAACAAAAGAACCATACATTTCAAGATACACCTAGGACCGACGATCGTACGCCTAATGAAACACCAATCTCAGAGGTGGTCGTTAGACAAGTCTACGAGGCTTGTTATTGGAGGAGTTTATTCTAGTGCAGTATTTTATTACAGCATGAGTTGGAAAGGTCCTTTGGACGAGAGTATCACGCACGAATGGCGCGAAGTGCAGCAAAAGGGAGGTAAGCTACCTGCAGTACGTACAGGTGCTACATCTTGTTTGCATGATGGTAGCATTTACCTCTTTTTTGGTTATGGTGCAGGTGTTGGTCGTAGCTCTGACGTATGGCGTTTTAACATTGCTGAAGGACTTTGGAGTACAGTACAAACCAAGGGTAATAATAGTGACAAGCCAGGTAAGCGTGATGGACATAGTACCACTGATATTGGAGATGGTAAAGTATTAATCTTTGGTGGACAAGGCGATCCAAGTGTAAATGAAAAATCAGAGCGCACCCTTGATATTGTAAAAACCAAAACATGGGCCGTTCGTGATCTATATAATGATTTATTTCAGTATGATTGTAAATCTGATACATTTGCGATGCTTTGCCCTGAAGGTGGAGTACCCTTATGTAGACGTGGGCATAGTGCAATGTTTTTCCCCAAAGGAGGATATAGTGAACATCAATTGAATATACCGCATATAGCGCATCATTTGCATCAACATCATGCATCCGTGTCTACAACAAGTAGCCCGAAGAAAAAGAAGGGTGATGTAGATGAAGTTATTGTAACTTATGACCCTATACCCGAAAATTCCATTGTTGTATTTGGTGGAAGTGGTATGGAAGTCAGTAAGTATATTGAAGCAGTTTACAGTGATGTCTGGGTATATAATCTAGACTCGGGTAGATGGAATAAAACAAAATGTAGAGGTATTGAACCTAAACCGTTATTTGATCATCGTTGTGTACGTGTTGGACATATAATGTTAGTTGTTGGTGGTATCACGGCAACAAATGCGAAAGCACCAACATTAGGTAATGAGCTTACGGAGAATCATGATGTGATGATCCTGAATCTGAAGACCTTGGTATGGAGCTATGTTGATATTATAACCGCTGATGGAAAGCCAACTAAACTGAATTTACATGGTCATTCACTTGTCGTTGATCCTCATGAAACAGGTATTGTGTATCTATTTGGTGGCAAGGATACTGTTGATGGTAAACTTGCCAGCATGGAAACTATCCAAGGAGCTAAGAAGTGGCTGAAGAAGTCTCATGATTGCCATGCATGGGCCATTGATGTACAAGCAGGTACTATGTCACCTATTCCTACTGTAAACACACCTCCAGTTAGTAGATATGAACATTTAACCCAAGTTCATGCATCTGAAGGCGTATCGAATGAACGTCCACCTGCTCCTAAAAGGAAGGCTGGTTTTCGCGATGAACCATTGTTCTATTTGTTCGGAGGAGCAAGGAATGATCAACAAGGTTTATGTGAACCAACACTTCATGCTTTGACAAGAAGGTTTACTTATACAAATCCTGAGTTGATGAGTATAGGTGGAAGCAAAGCACCAGCGGTAAGTCAGGCGGGTGGAAGTATTGCAGACCCTGCCGATGACAACAATACTATATCCACTGTGCATACAGCAGACCAATCAAGCATCTATACAGCTCAACAAGACATCCCATTTGAAGAAGGTGATGATTTGAGACAACCTAGTATATGGGAAAAACGTCAAAAAATGGATATTTCTTCTGGTAAAACGACGATGATGCGGACGCCGAGCAGTTGGACGGATCTTAAATTAGCTCTGAGCTCGAGCTTCACTGAAAAACGATCCTCACACTTGGCTCCAGGTTCACCAACTTTAAATGATAGTCCTAAAAATTCAAGACCAGGTACTGGTTTGTCTACTTCATCTGAAATACCTACTGCTGGTCCAGAAAGTACTGCACAGCCAAAGCATGACGGTGGTAGTACAGGACTGACTGTGAAACAAAAGCAAAAACGGGAGATGATGCGATTAAAATCTTTAGGTTCACAAGTATTACCTATTGTGAAAGGAAAAGCATATAAAGAAGCAAAACAAGCTTATTTCACTAAATTTCCTGCACCAATGCCCCCGCTGAGAACATATGAATCTTCACTATCGATGACTGCGTCGAACTCCATGTCCAAATTGCTTGGAGCGTCTCAGAGCAAAATGGCATAAATCTTTATATCATATAAATTTTTCAATGTAATTGTTGTAAATAAAAGCGTGATAATACATGATAATATAAATTTCTTTTTCTCTTACTACTTACAAATGTACCAGTTTTCGCTAGTCCTTTATTTGACTAACTAATCATTTATAGCTTCTATTTCAATTCAATTGTTAACATTGTTTAAAGAGAAAGAAATAGTTCAATTGTCTTTTATCTTTTTCTCTCTTCATCTCTTGAGCGATCGTTACGACTATTTGCTGTTTGAAAACCTAAAATACGAATAAATTCATCATAATCCAGACCACCATTGCGATCGCTGTCGTAGTAGTCATAAAGGGTATCCACATCAGTTACACTAAGATCAACTCTTAATGTCCTCAAAGCTTTAGTAAATTCATGTTGATCAAGTGTATTGTCATTATTTGAATCCATATCGGCGAATGCTTCTTTTATACGACGTGCTGCACTAGCGCCATTCCCGAGATAATCTTCCATCTTGCTTCTTACTTCATCTGCAATTTTCTGAATAGAGGCAAATGTTGGACGACGTCCAGATCTACGATCACTTGTAGGTGCACTACTGCGACTACCAGCATAATCTAGCATACGCAAAAAATCTTTGTAGTCCATTTCACCGTTAGCATTATCAGCATAGCGTTTAAATATAACACCGATGTCATCATGATCCATCTCGACACGAAGTTTACGCATAGCATTTCTTAATTCAGCTTCGTCAATAGTACCAGAATTATCAATATCAATACTAGCAAAAGTTTCTTTGATTTCTCTCATTGCATTAGATGCGGAACCCATACGTTCCTCAATTTTGCGTTTGACACGATCCAATAGATTAGTAACGATATCACCTTCATTCAGACTATTAGGACTCATTGCTTGTAAGAATACCTTATATTTAATTGTATTACCACGAATACTGAATTTTTGGACAATTCTTTTCGTTTCATCGCGATTGAGAGGAATACCAATTTTGTCAAGTGCACTCTCAATTTCATCGATATCAAGTTCACCGTCACCGTTTCTGTCCATTCTTGCAAAAGCATCATTTATACTACTACCACTCTTCATATCACGCGAAATACGCTTCTGAAGTTTAATTATAATATCATCAGCAACTGCATCATTACCAAGTTCATTTCGACATGCATCAATGAAATCAATGTAATCAATACCAGATTGTCCCTCACCGAAAGTATCAGTTAAATCTCTTTCAACAGCCTTAGATAGCTCAACACCTGCACGGTATAGACACTTGCCAAATTCGCTACGCTCTAATTGTCCAGCATCATGACGATCTGCCTTTTTACATTCTTTTAAGAGATCATCAATTCTAGCTGTATCAGACAATCGTGACATGACATCTTCTGCTAAATCAGGACGGCGCTTGAAGATTGCTGCAGCACGAGGACTATGACTTACACGCTCACGGGGGCTAAGAGCACCAGCGCGTGCACTAGTAGCACGTGATCCAGGGTACATCGATTCTAACAGGGTATTAATACGAATAAAATCCGAGCCGCGACTATCTAATTCAGAGAATATCTTGTTTAGTTCTCGTGATGTGGGAGGACAATCTAACTGC
>JACKZZ010008407.1_pt1 | contig 27341 bp, 19 predicted proteins | sample 8027871 | NCBI WGS metagenome assembly JACKZZ01 (sample SAMN15724774, study PRJNA655200) | protist metagenome | isolation source: fluorescence activated cell sorting (FACS) single amplified genomes of... | place: USA: West Boothbay Harbor, Gulf of Maine | collected 2000-07-19 | reverse complement strand
ACTTTTAGATGGTATTTCATATGCATATAAAGAAATTGAATTCTCAAAAGTATTTGATAAACAAGAATTATATATTTTTTTAATAGTAATATTATTTGATAAAAATCTCCATATTAAATGATTATTTATATCAACAATTTGTATTGAAGTAGAATATATTCCAGATATTTCTTCTAATTTTTCTTTAAGATGTAAGATCCGTATATCATTATCATGATCTTCATATTCATCACAATCAATTTTTATACAATATTTAGTAGGATATCTTCTTGAATCATTAAAAAATAATAAAATATCAAAAATATATATTTTTGATATTTTTTGAACTTCATCTTCTGGTATTGGTAATGTTAAACAAAAAAATGGATCAAAAGTTATTGATTTATATCCACAACTAAATGATAAAGTTGATTTATATACTCCAGTGAATAGATCAACTATAATTGATTTATTTCTAGATAAATATCGATCTAAAAATAAATTACATAATTTTCTTTGATTCTTTTTTTTTAACCATAATTTAGTATTAGATTTTAAACCATCTGAATCTAAAGGATCTGTATAATATGGTTTTTTTAATACACGATTTAAATCTTCATGTAAACCATCTAACCAAAAATTTAAAAATTCTTGGGCATCTTGTTGTTGTCTACCAATAAAACGTGGTGCTATTTTACCTATAATTGATTTAATATCACGTGGTGCTATAGCTGTACCTAATTTAGATTTATTAGTCCACATTTGTTTGACTAATTTACCATAACCGATTGCTACTTCACCTTTATTACCTAAAGGATTATCAGTATTTATTTCTTCTTTATAATATTCAGATAAAAAGTATAAACTTAATGGATATAAATATAATAATGCTTGTAATGATGAATTCATAAAGCATGTATTACCTAAATTATAGAATCCAATATTTGAATTTACTTTATTAGTGGTTAATTTAATAGATTTTTTTTTTTTAAATAATTTTTTTTTTTTTTTTTTTTTTTTAGATATAGATATCTCTTGTTTAATATCATCTGTATCATCAGAACTAGGGGATAGTAATAAATTATTATCACTTTTACCTAAATATATATTAAATTCTGATGGTACACCATTATATAATCCATTCGATAATTTTATATCAATAAAAAAATATTGATGATGTTGTAAATTTAAATTTTTTAAAATTTTTAAATTTTTTTCTAATAATACTTCATTATTATAATCAATCATATTATAGATTACAATCTCTTTATTTCCAATATGATATTTTTCAATAATTTTATCATATAAGTCTTTTACAGTCTTATATTGTGAAATATAGATGATATAGGCATGTTGATCTTTATTATTTAAATCTGTAGATAATTTTAAATAAAAAATAAATGGATATAGTTCAATATTTTTTTCTTCAATTTTTATATTTTCTTGATTATCTTCCTTAAAAAATACAAGTTTACGTTTAATACAGACATCATAATTATACCATTGTGATAATATTTTCCATAATAATGGTGAAACTATTTGATAATCTTTACCTAATTTTAAATTTTTAACAACTTCATTATCTTCTTCTTCTAATTCTTTATAATAATTGATATGATTATATGGAATATCATTAATAAAATGACAACTTAAATCATTAAGTATTTTTTTTCTATTATTTTTAACTTTTTTTGTTGTTGTTTGTTGTTTAATACTATTTTTTTTAATTAATTTTTTTTTTGATGTGAAATTTTTTTTTTTTTTTTTTGTTGTAATTCTTCAATAACATCTTCTTCTTTATTATTATTTGTACTTTCTGTACCACTATTACTCAAAGATAACTCAATTATTGTATTTAAATCATTATTATTAACAAGTAAACTTTTATTTTTAATCATTAATGGTCTTTTTTTAAAATTTTCTTCTTCTTCTTCTTCTGAACTCATATAATTAATCCATTGTTGATACCAATCATTATCAATTAAATATACACATTCAGATTTTTTACAATCTTTATGCACATCCTCTAATATTTTCGAAACAACAATGTACTCATCTTTTCCATTTGATAAAGGTAAACCACACTTATAATAAGTATGAAGTTTTATTTTTAAAAATATTGGTGATAAAATTTTTTTATAAATAAAATCATCATTACATAAAGTTAAAAATTCATCACAATCAATCTCATTTTCATGTTCTAAATTATTTAATAATTTTTTAAACGTAATATCATTTTTTTCAATATTAAAACAATCAAAAAACAAAAATTTTACTTCTTTAAAAGTTAAAAATTGATGTTCAGCTTTAGTTAATAAATAATAACAATATTCTAATATTTTCATGACATTTTCTTGTGAAAATATGGATAAAACTTGTATAAATTGTTGATGATTATGTATTTCATGTTTTTTAATTACTAAACTTATTAATTCTTTAAATTCTAATGGAAAAAAGTTCAATAAAAGTTCTAAAGGTTGAAATTTTAGTACTGGTTTAAAAATTAATAATTGGTGATATGTATGCTGTATAATATTTAACTGTTTTATATTAAAATGATACTGATAAATGTTTGTATCATATTCATACTGTTGAACTATTTTATTAAGATCTTCTTGTAAAAAATCATTGTCTAATAGATCCCATAACCATAATAAGAACATTGGTCCTCTTTTTTTTATTCTTTTTTTTATTTCTATCACTTTAGGTTCTTGATCTTCTTCTTCTTTAGTAGAAGATTCTTTTTCTTCTTCTTCTTCTTTAGTAGAAGACTCTTTTTTTTCTTCTTCTTCTTCTTCTTCTTCTTCAATGTATTGTTCTTCAATATCTTTAAAATTGATAATCTTTTTACACCATTCTTTAAATTGTTTAAAATCTAATTCACCACGACGATAACCATATAAAGATGAACCACTAGCTTCATCAGCTTTTTTGTATTCTAATTTTAATGAACGTACAAAATTAGTATCATTTAATATTCCTTTTAATACTTGTAACCAAAAATTCATTTCTTTTTTAGATATTTTACCACTTTCATCATCATCATATAACGCAAATATAAATGCTAATTTTTCATCTATTGTACCATGTAATAATATAGTTAAACCACATAAAAATTCTTTACGACTAACAAAACCAGTTTTTTTACCATCAAATACTTCAAATATACGTCTTGATAAGATTTCAGGTACATGTTTACCTAAAAAATAGATACAAAAACTATTAAATTCTAAAACATCCTCATGATTACAAATACGATTAAAGCCTTGATTATATTTGTTCCAATTTGATGGACCACATCGTTTTTCTGCTTCACCATAATGGATTATTTTACTATTACCAGTACCCATAAATGTGTGTCAATGAAGCTATTTATTTATTTAGTTAATAGACAGCAAATTAAAATAGGATGAAGATTTCTATCCTGCTAAAAAAAAAAAATATTTTCTTCTTAAAAAAGTTTTCCCTAATAACCAAGTTGATTTGAAGGAAAAAGAAAAAACTTTTTAATCAATATTTATTTCTTTTTTTAACATTTTGGATATATTCCATTTTTGTATGACTTTTTTTCGATCTATATTTGATTTATTTATAAACATATATGATATATTATTTAATAAATCATTATCATCATCATCTTTTTTCACTGTTTTTTTTAAATTTTCTTTTTTTTTTTGTTTTTTTTTAAAATCAGATATATAATCTAATGATTGATATATTTTATATTTTATTTTTTTATTTTCACGTAATGTAGTACGTTTAATATGATTTGTTAACTTTTTTATATGCATAAAATTACAATAATCACCATGTTTACATCTTTGATATTGATGTTGATATTTTTTACATATAGAATCATCAAATGATAATAAAGGTGTATATTCAATTTTTAATATTTTACCAGCAAAATAACGATTTTTTAAAGATTCATAAGCATAATAAGCTGAATCATAATGTTCATATAAAACATATACATTGCCAAATAAATGATCACCTAAATTATTCAAAATATATAAATATTCTATATGACCATATTGTATTAAAACTTTATATACTTGATCATAAAAAAATTCATAATGTCGTTTTTTATCTAATTCTGATTTATATGATGAATAAAAAAACATATGTGGAAATAATAAACATTTACTTATAATTGGTTTATTATGTGTTTTTGTACATCTTTCACCATGTCTACATGCACCAATTTTATGATAAAATGGACATAAATTATCATCATCATTTTCATATATATTAAATTTTGTTGGATTTTTTATATGATTATTTACCATTTATATTATTTTATATTACTTAAATATGATAATTAACAACACTCTTTTATTTTTTTTATTTTTTTTGTCAAAAACTTTAGAAAAAAAAATTAAAAAATAAAAAAAAAATGAAAAAATTTTTTATTCAAATCTATTATACCTATAATAGTGTTACATTTAATTCACCACTTTTTTTTTTGTTTATTATTTATTTTATACCAATAATACTTTTGCTATGTGTTGATTTCCTCCAACAGTGGCTAATTGTGTAGTTGAATGATTAAATACTAATGAATATATTGCTGATTTCTTTGTCCCAATATTCATATAATCAACTTGTTTATTTACATCTTGTTCTAAATGATTAAATAAACGTATTTCACCAATTTTATCAGCATCATAACCACCCGCAGCAAAATATTTACCATCTTTTGAAAAACTTGCAGCATAAATCATTTGTTTAGATGATGAAAATTTAGCTTTAAAATCAGTTTGATATATAGGCTCTGTACCATGTGCTGATATCTTTCTTAGATCCCATATTTCTATTGAATTATCAGGACGATATGAACCAGTTAATAATTTATTTTCATGTACAGATAATGAATCACCACAAATATGTGGCCCATATATTGATTTTGTACTTAAACCAGTTCTTATATCCCATATTTGTATTGTATTATCCCATCCACCACTATAAATAATGTGAGAATTATTAGGGTCAAATTTTATAGAGTAAATACGTGATGAATGTGATTTATCTAATTCAATAAGTAATTTTTTAGTATATTCATCATATATACGTATTATTGGTTGAGTACCGGCAGTTGCAAAATATTTTTCATTACAATCTATACTTAATATTTGATTATTTTCTTCATGTATATTATAAATTTTTTTTTGTGATTGTATATGCCAATATATTAAATTACCACTTGAATAACCAGCTAATAATACATTTTTATTATCAGATATGGATGAATAAGGACGAAATTTAACACATGTTGTTGGTAAATTATTTGTATCTGATAGATAATATAGACATTTATCATATTGATTATTATAGGATGAGAATATTGATATAGAACCATTACCATTACCAATTGCTAAATATTCATCATTTGGTGAATAACAACAAGAATACATATCATATGAATCTTCTTGTTTTATATCATTATTTTCTTGATGATTTTTATGTACATTAAATTCAATACGTTTATGAAGTTTTTGTAATTTATTATTATTAAAAACATTTTTATTATTTTTAATTTTTTTTTGTGCTTTATATTGACCAGTAATTGGATTATTAACTTCTAATACATTTAAATCATCATCATCTGAATAAGAATCTGAATCAATTAAATCTATTTTAGTGTTTTTATATGGCATATGAAGTATGTACGTACTAAAATACTTTAATTAAAATTAATTAAATTAATGAAGAAAAGCGAATTTATTCAATTTAAATTTCGCTGATTCGCTCGACTGCTCAAGTTTTTTGGGTTATTAGGCAAATTATTAAATTCTGGTAGTTACGCCTAACCAGCTATGATAAAGATTAAAGATAAAAAAAAAGTAATCAATAAATCACTTTTTTATATTTATATCTTATATAAATGAATAATAAAATTAATAAAACAAAGACAAATTCTTTATATTCTTCTAAATCTTATTCATCATTAATCGCAAATCAAACAAAACAACGAATATTAACACGTATACGATATAAAAATAATCGTGCTGCTGTTAAAAAAAAGAAAAAGCTTACAAAGAATATAAAGAAATTTGATATTTTAATTAAAGAAAAAACATTACCAAAAACTACTCAAAGTAAGCCAAAAATATTAGTAAAACCTAAAAGTTATTTTCATTTAACACAAAATAATATAAAAAAATCTAATCATATCTCCCAAGAAGAACGCTTTTGTATTCATTCCCAAGTAGATACAGATATTGATGGTATTAATAGTATTGTTAGTTTTTATGAATGTATTGGTCATCCTCAACGAATTGAAGTATGTGCTATTGATGTAGATCAACAAAAAAGTATAAAAAATAATGTAATTTTTTTATTAGATGATCTTAAAAAACATTTTAAACATCAACTTTCAATATTAACAGCTGAAAATACATATTTATTATGTAAAAAATTACAAAAAATGTTAATATGGCGAATTAAAAATAAAAATGAATGGGTATTAGCTAAAAAAGAAACAAAAATTAAATCAAATGTAGATAAATTTGTACAAAAAGTAAATAAATTACCACCAATACAAATAAAACGATCTTATACACCTAGAGCAAGATCATCTGTATCACAAAAACCTAATAATATAACATTAAAAGTAACAAATATGTATGATGAAGCTGTTAAATCATCCTTAAATTTATTATCAGGTAATACATCGAATAATAATAATAATAATACACTTCAACATGAGGTTTATAATGAAGAAATACTACAAGAACATGAAGAAGTATTACCAGAACCAAATAAAGTGATTATTGTAGAAAATAATCGAAACGATGATAATGAAAATAAGAAAACACAAGAAATATCTAAAGATTTAATAGAAGATAAAAAATTAGCTTTAGTTTCAGATAAAGTAACAAATAACGAAATAATTTCTCCAATAATAAAAACAGAAAAAAATGTTCCTATACTTAATAAAATTACAAGCTCAGAAAAAACATTTAAAAAAGATATTAAAATAATAGAGAAAATACAATCAAAGTCAAATGATGTTGCAGAACAAAATATATTGTCTAATATAGCTAGTAATGAAATACTTATCGCTGCAACAAAGAATAAGAGAAGAATTAGCTATAAACGTTATAAAAAACCACAAATATCAGTAATAAATGAAGATGAAAAAAATAGTAATGAAAAAGAAACTAACACTGAAATTACTGCTGATGAAGTATTAGAAACTCCAGTCAAACCATTAGAAGCTGAAGTTAAAGCTAACCCAGAAATTGTACAAAAACCTCAAGTAAAAACACCATTAAAAGTAGTAGAAGAAGTTAAAATTAAAGAATCTAAGCCGCCTCAAGAGATGACAAAACCATCAATTATAGTAAAACAGGATGAAGAAAATGTGAAACCAATAGTAGAAACCCAAAAAACTCCACTTAAAGTTATCAAAACTGATGAAACTAAATCAAGAACAGTAACAAAAAAAACTCCACTTAAAGTTATCAAAACTGATGAAACTAAAAAAACTCCAATTAAAAAGACTGATAAAACTAAATCACCATCAGTAAAAGTAAAAGAAACTACTACTGAGGTAAAATTACCAGTATTAGAAGTCGATAAGATAAACATTGGTAAAAAACCAAGACGAAGACGTGGCTCATTACCAAATACATTTAATCAGCAACAAATGATCTTAGAAGCAACAAAAAAAAAATTAACCGTTGAAACACAAGTAGATCATACATTAATAAAAACTATATCTACACCTACACCAATCAAACCAGTAATAGTAATAAATACACCAAAGAATGAATCTACTGCTAAAGTGATCGATAAATCATCTATTTCACCTAAAACAAATAAAAAAGAAATAAAAACAGCTGAAAATAGTGAAGAAATTAAAACCAATGATGATGAACAAAAACTAAAAATCCAATTATTTCAAACACCACATCAAAAAAAAAAAATTCAAAAAAATCAAGAAGTTGTCAGCAGCTTATCATATCAAACACCATTATTTACTAAAGATAAAGATATAGATAAATCTAGTTTATTAACACCTGAAGTCATAAATAGTCCAAATAATGAAATGAATCAAACTATTATTAAATCATTTAGATATCGTGGAGGCACAGATGATATGAATCTAGAACATGAACATGATGATGATGATGAACTTATTGATATTGAAGCTAAATTTTCATTTTTAGTTGAAGATAAACCTTTACAATTAGTGCAAGATCTTAATTCTATTGTTGAAGTTGAAAATAAAAAAAAGAATAGAATAGTTATAGAAAAAAGGAAAAGTATTTTATTTTCACCAACACAAATACAAACAATAAATGCATTTAATGATACTTCTAAAATTCATACACCAGAACAATCAATATTAACTGATGATGAAATATTTATTAGTGATAATGAAGATAATAAAATGCAAGAATTAACATCAAGTGCTAAATATGGATTTCATATTGATATTGATTCTGTTCATAAAAGACAAAAAGAACAAGAAAAAGAAGCAGCAAAAAAAAAATATGAAGAATATCATAGACAACTTTTAATGAATTTATAAGTTTTTTAAAAATAAATATTTATTTTTTCATCATAAAAAATCTATTGTTTTAAATAAATTAGCGTATTTTATCTATATTATAAAGAAATAAATTAAGATATATAAGCAAGCAAAAGTTACATAAAAAAAAAAAAAAGAGAAAAAATGTTATAAATGTTCCAAATAACAGACTAAATATACATCAATCGTAAAAACAGAGGATTTATACATATCTAGTACATAACAAATAAATCAGAACAATAATTCTTGACCATTTATTAGTTATAAACATTTATATATTCTTTATTCTAGGCAAAATTTTTTAAAAAAAATAAACTTGCATAATAAGATCATTGTCGGCTTCAAAGTCACCAACTAAAACAAATATGCGGATTAGTTTAATTGCCATATATATACATGTATTTAAATAAAAGAAAAATAAAACTTACTATTCATTTGTTTATTTGTTTGTTAAATAAATAACATTATTTTTTATTTTCTTCTTTTTTTTTCACCTTTTTATTCGTTTTTTTAAGGCATAGATGAAGTCCCGGGAAGTCCCGGTAATTATTTTCCCCTCATGAATTTAAGAGACTTTTTTAAAGAGAGAGCCAAAGATGTTTGTGTATAAACTAAACTAAAGTAAAATGAATGCAAATGAAGATGTATATCATTTAATTGATGGTAGTTTTCATGATGATGAAAATGAAGATAATTATATTGATGAATTTGAAGAATATGGTCATGATTTATTACAAGATCACTCTCATTCAAATATTGCATCATTTCCTCCACCACCTAGTAAAAAATTAACAGATATGAATATCCGTAATTATCAAGATAAATGGTATAAAAAAAAGTTTTGGATATATATATTAAGTTTTAGTTTAATCGTAACTTTAGCTATTATATCATCATTAATTTTTTTAAATCGAGAGACTGTATTATTAAGTGATGCTGGTATAACAAATTTAGATTTTTATATTGATCAATTATCATTTCGTGCTAATTATACTCAAAATTATCGTATATCTAATCATAATTATTGGCCTTTATCTATTGAACAATTACAAGTAGTTGTAAGTTTTAAAAGTGAAACATTAGGTGTAATATCACAATCAGGTGCAAAAACAATTGAAGAACGTACTAATTATATATGGAAAATACCAGTCTTACTTTCAGCTACTGATAGTGATACATTAGAATCTATTAAAAAATATTGTCAAGAATATAAATATTTAAATTTAGAATATAAAGGTAGTTATAGAGTTCAATATTGGTATGATAATGAGATTCATAATCTTAATGAATATCATAAATTAAGTTGTAATATAAAGTAGTACTTAACTTAACTGAACTTAACTTAGAAACAAAAAATAAAATAAATATTTAAAGTATTTTATTAAGTGCATCTTTTTGTGTAATGGTTAGTGATTCTGGATAATTAACAGTAAAATGTATCTCTAAATCACCATATTCATTATCTTTATCAATAATTGGCATACCTTTATTAGATATTATTTGTATTGAACCACTTTGTACTATCTTAGTTAAACTAATAGGTAATATTTGTTGATCTAATGTTTTAATATTTAATATAGTTCCACATAATGCTTCTTTTAGTGTAATTGATGCTTTATATAGTAAATTTATATGATTTTTACGTGTAAATGTTAAATGTTCTCTTTGTTTTAATATAAATATTATATCACCTGGACGATAACCATCTCCTTCATCACCTATATCTGGATACGTTAATTTAATACCACCATACCATCCTTTTTTTATTTCTATAGTCATAATTTTATGCTCATTAATAATCTTATTACCATCCATTGATAATCTTTTTCTTATAATTTTTTTTTTTTTAATACAACCATAATAAAATTCATCTAATGAGATATATAAATATTTTTCTATAGCTGGCATTTTTGGTGGTTTTTTAAGTCCTATTTCACTAATTTTTGTATTTAATAATTGAGAATTTTTATTATTATATATTTCATCAAAAGGATTATTAGTACCAAAAAAATTAATAAATAAGTCATATGGATCATCATTAAATATCCATCCATCAAATGTACCATTAGAATTAGTACTTATACCATTTTTAAGTCCATTTTCACCATATTGATCATATATAGCACGTAATTTAGGATTAGATAAAACCATATAAGCTTCATGTATATTACTAAACTTATCATTAGAAAAATCATCATCGTTATGTTTAGATGGATGCCATTTTAATGCCATTTTACGATAACTATCTTTTAATTCTTTAGAATTACAATCACATGATCGTGATATATTACCTAAAATTTTATAATAATCCATTTATATATATATATATTTAATGTTAAAAAATATATATTTAAAAAGAATATAACTGAATTGAAAAGAGTCAAAAGACTCATAAGAGTCAAATTACAAAACCAAAACAGAAACTGAAAAAAAGTTGAAGAGACCCGGGGGAGACCCAAGTGAAGTATGAAACTGAATTTTTGAATTTTTAATTTAAATTATTTAATAATTTTAATATAAAAAATTAAAAGTAATTAATTTAAAATCACTTTTTATAAAAAAAAAAATCATTTTATTTCTCATATATAATGGGTGGTGATGGTGGTAGTATTAAAAAACGTAAAGGTGTAATAAATGTTAAAAAAATTAAAAAAAAAATTAGTATTAGTCAAAATTTACAACTTAAATATACTACATGTACTATCTCACAATTACGTTTACAATCAACTATAGTATGTGATTATTATGGTAATTTATATAATAAAAAATCAGTATTAGAATATTTATTAAAACGTAAAAAAGATCAAATAAGTAAAAAACAAAAATATATATATTCACATCTAAAATCATTAAAAGATATTATTGAGTTAAAAGGATTAATATTTTCAACAATAAATCGTAATGATTATTGTTTTAGTTGTCCATTAAGTGGTTTAAAAGCTAATGGAAAGAATCAATTCATTACTATATTACCATGTGGATGTACATACTCAAAAGAAGCTTTAAATTCTATTTCTTCTATGGATAATGATACAAAAAAAAATGTTACTACTACATGCTTATTATGTAATAATATAATGGAAAATAAAGATGATTATATATCTTTAAATTGTCAAAATAATTCAATAAAATTAAGAAATAAATTTCGAAAATCAAAAAAAAGACGTAAATTAGTATAAAATAAATAAATCAATATTTTTTTATTTATTTATTTGAGTTATTGTTTTATAAATCAACAAGATTACCTCTTTTATCTTGATCTCTTTCAATTGATTCAAATAATGATTTAAAATTACCAGCACCAAAACCTTCATGATTTTCTCTTTGAATAAATTCATAAAATAAAGTTGGACGATCTTGTACTGGTCTAGTAAATAATTGTAATAAATATCCTTGATCATCAAAATCAATTAATATATTTAATTCTTCAATTTTATTTAAATCTTCTACTACATTTACTGGTGAATTTTGTAATCTTATTCTTAAATCTTGATAATAACTTTTGGGAATAGGTAAAAAATCAACACCTCTTTTTTTTAATTTTTGAACAGTTTCAATTAAATTAGATGTATTAATAGCTACATGTTGTACACCAGCACCACCATAATATTCAACATATTCTAAAATTTGTGATTTTTTTTTACCTATAGCTGGTTCATTAATAGGTAAACGAACATTTCTATCATAATCACATACTACTGTTGATTTTAATGCACTATATTCAGTATGTACTTGTGAATCATCAACAGTCCAAAAACGATGAAAATTTAATATTTTAGCATACCATTCAACAGCTGGTGTCATACCATTATCAGGTGTATTACCAACTACATGATCAATAAAATTAACATTTATTGATGGTAATAATAGATTAATAGGATCTTTTTGTGTAACTGATATAAAACCAGGTAAAAAAGTACCATTATAATTTTTTCTTTCTATAAATGAATGTACTACATTACCATAAGTATGTACAGTAGCTATTACTACTGTACCATTCTCATCTTTTAATGTAGTTGGTGCTTGAAATGATTTAGCACCACGTTCAATAGCTTTATTATATATAGCTTTAGCATCATCAACTTCAAATGCTATATCTTTGACAAAATCACCACATATAGCTACTTCATCACCTATTAAAGTCTTTTCAGGATTTAATGGATTAGATAATGCAATAATAACTTTACCTAATTTAATTACATGAGTAGCAATATCACGGCTATTAGTTTCTAAACCTTTATATGCAAAAGGTTCAAAACCAAATCTTGCTATATACCATCCAGCTGCACTCTTTGCATTACCACAATATAAATGAATATGATCAAAACCATTAATAGGTGGAATATCAGGACGTTGATTTGGACGTTGTAATTCAGTCATATTTTTAATTTAATTTATCTTTCTTTTAGAAGTTTTTATTATTTAATCTTTTATTATTATATATTATTATATAAATAAAGGTGAATGAATGAAGTACGTGTAATGAATCGGATTGAATCCAAAATGTTTTCCACTTTCCCTCCTTTCTCTTCTTTTCATGTACAATTACGGGTTTCTTACTATTCCGTATTTCAATAAATGATAAATCCGGGAAATCATAAATGAAAAATCAATAAATCATAAATTCATTTATTAATTGATTATAAAAAGAGTCACATAAATAATAAAGAATTTACTTAATTTAATGAATAAAAAATTAATATTTAATAATCAATTTTATCGTTATTTATCTGCAAAACCAATTGAAAATAATTTTCATAAATTTAATGATATAACTAATGGTAGAATAATAGCAAATTATGGTAATGAATATATAATACAAAATGATAATAATTTAACATTAAAATGTACTATAAAACGTTCAATAACTAAATCTGATAAAAAAAAAAAACATTTTGATATAAATCCAACTATAGGTGATTTTGTAAAAGTTGAATATTATAAAAATTCTACTAATCAATTAGGACGTATTAATTATATATATAAACGTTATAATTATATTGAAAAATATAATCCTAGAATACCATCAAGACCTAAAATATTAGCTGCTAATATTGATCATATGTGTATAATAACGTCTTATTTTCCTCAATTAGAACCATTTTTAATTGATCGATATTTATGTACAGCAGAAAGTATGAATATAAATGCATCTATTATACATAATAAATTAGATTTAAAAAAAAAGTTAAATCCACAACACATTGATCAAGATAATTATATATTAGATACATATAAAGATTTAGGTTATCCTATTTTTCCTGTATCGATGCTTCATAATTTAGAAATGGAGAAATTAAAAGAACATATGACTTTAATTAAACGTAAATCATTATTAGATATATGTCCATTAGATATAACACCTAATATCTTATTATTAGGACAATCAGGTGTCGGTAAAAGTGCTAGTATTAATCGTTTATTAAATTTATCTGATAGTAATGAAGAATTATTAACACAAGAGATTAATAAACATGGGCGTGGTATACATACTACTACTAATAGTATCTCTTATCGTTGTATAATACCATGTACTTCTAAAAAAAATCAAGATAATATTGTTGTTAATCTTATTGATACTCCTGGTATTAACAACTTTTATATGCCATCAAATATTGAATATAATCGACTTCAAAGCTTATATCCTGAATTTTCAAAGTATGTTTCACATTGTAAATATAAAAATTGTCAACATATAGATGAAGATATGAAGATATGTGCTGTAAAAAGAGCAGCAGCTGATTATATGATTGATCCACGTAGATATGAATCTTATGTTAAAGAGTATAATGAATTAAAATTAAGAAAAAAAACTTTAAATAAATAATTTTTTATTCTTCAGTTGTTAATATTGTTGGTTTAGATTGTTTAGAAGAAAGTTTTAATTCACATAACTTTTTTAATTTTTGTATTTTTTCTTGATAAGTATTAACTTCTTTTTGATGTTGTAAATTTATAACCATTTTATGACTTTTATAAGCATCAATTAATTTATCTTTTTCTTTTAATGTTTTTAATAATTCTTCTAAATCACTTTTAAGTTTAGTTACAGCTTCATCATATTGTGAGTTTTGTATATTATATTTTTCACATACATTTTGTAAAGTAATTATTAATTGTTTTTGTGTATCATTTTGTTGAATAATTTGTATAGAATTTTGTTTTTCTAATTCTAATTCTTTTGCTAATTGAATTTTTTCTTTTTCTAAAGTTCCAATAATCTTATTTTGTTCTTGTGATAATTCTTTTAATATATCTATCTGTTTTTGATGATTATCTTTAACTCTGTCATAATCAGATAAATATTTTTTTGTATCTTCATGATGTTTTAATAATTGTATTTTTAAATTTTTATTTTCATTATTAATATTTTGAGATTTTTCATTTGTTGCATTAATTTCTTCTTCAATTTTTTTAAAATCAGTTTTTATTTGTGTTTCATGTTTATTTATTATATCTTCATTTTTTTTTAATTGAGTTTTATAGATATTTATATCTAATTCTAATTTTTTACATAAATTTTCTAATAAACTATTCTTTTTATTTATATCAATAGATTCTACAGTTTTTTTTTTATATAATTTTTTTAATTTATATAATTTAATATAATCATTCATATATAAATCTATTATTTTATCTTTTGATAAATTAATAATAGACTCTTCATATGATTTAATATTTGGTAAATATCTCATCATATTTTTCATATCATTATGTTTTTTAGCTTCTAATTCAGCTATTTTATATGCCATTTTTTCTTTTCCATCTTCATTTTGGTTATTATTACTCATTATATATATATATATATATTTGTTAATTATATTTCTTTTTTTAAAAAAACTTTTTTTTTTAAAAAACATTAATGTGGAATATAGTGGGTTCCGTAAATTACAAAAAAAAAAAGCCGTCTGTACCGTATTTCATTAATTCTAATCAGAGAAGTTTTTAATAATTATATATATAAATAAAACACAAATAACTTAATTAAAACATATAAAAAATGGCAACACGTTGTAGATATGAACATTCAAGTGATATAGGTGTTTTTGCAAAATTAACAAATTCATATTGTTTAGTAGCAAAAGGTAATTCACAAAATTTTTATTCAGTATTTCAAGCTGAATTAGCTGAGCATATACCAGTAATATATACATCAATAGCACAAACTGGTATTATAGGTAGAATGGTTGTAGGTAATAAAAATGGTTTATTAGTTCCAGGTACTACTACTGATAGTGAATTATTAAGTTTAAGAACATCATTACCTGATGAAATTAAAGTACAAAGAGTTGATGAAAAATTATCAGCATTAGGTAATTGTATAGTATGTAATGATCATGTAGCTTTAGTACATCCTGATTTAGATTCAGATACTGTAGATATTATAGCTGATACCTTACAAGTCGAAGTATTTCGTCAATCTGTTGCTAAAAATGTATTAGTTGGATCATACATGGCTTTAAGTAATTTAGGTGCATTAGTACATCCAAAAACATCATTAGAAGAACAAAAAGAATTAAGTGGTTTATTACAAGTACCTGTTACTGCTGGTACAGTTAATCGTGGTAGTAATGTCATTGGTGCTGGATTAGTTGTTAATGATTGGACTGCATTTTGTGGACAAGATACTACATCAACAGAATTAGCTGTTATAGAATCAATATTTGGATTACAAGATCAACAAGAAACTAATATGGTAGAAGAAATTAAACGTTCTTTAGTTGATACATTAATTTAAATTAGAAAAAAAAAAATAAAAATTTTTATTATTATTTAATTTATTATAAGAAATAAATGAAAATATGAACATGAATAGATTAATTAATAAGCCTATAAATTACTCTTGATTACTTTTGTTGATGTTTTTTCTATAACTGAGATTGCTTCAGTAACTAATGAATTAATTATCTCTTTACAATTACGTATTTCATCTATAAGACCAATTACAGGTCCACAACTCCAACATGAATCATTAATATTACCTGTTTGTTGAAATGATTTTTTATATGCTGCACCACTTACTAAATGACGTATTTTACTAAAATCACCAGGATATTTTTTTTCTATTTCACGTACTTTTAATGCTGTTTTATTCTTAAAAACACGTTCATGAAAATTTAATGATTCAAATATATGTGTAGTATTTGTTTCATCATAATCAATTAAAGCTTGTTTTATATTAGGATGTATATTTGCTTCAGTACTAGACATAAATAAAGTACCACAATTTACCCCTTCTGCTCCTAAAACTAATGCGGCTGCTAATTGTTTTCCTGAACCAACGCCTCCAGATGCTATAAATGGTATATTTAATTTTTTAGCAGCTAATGCTAATAATAAAAAATTACCAATAGTTTCTGTACCAGGATGTCCAGCACATTCAAATCCATCAATACTTATAAGATCAGCACCATCTTTTTGTGCTCTCTTTGCATGGCGTATATTTACACATTTATGAATGACAAAAATATCATTCTTTTTAAAATATTGTATCCATTTACTTGGTTTATTACCAGCTGTTTCAACTATTTTTACACCTTCTGATATAATAACATCAGCATATGCTTGATAATTTGGTGGAACTAATGCTGGAAGTAAAGTAAAATTAACACCAAATGGTTTATCAGTTAATGTTTTACATAATCTTATTTCTTTTTTTAATTCATCAGCAGATGGTTGGGTTAGTGCTGTAATGAATCCTAAACCACCAGCATTAGATACTGATGCAGCTAACTTAGCATAACCAACATAATGCATACCACCACATACAACAGGGTGTTCTATACCTAACTTACGAGTTAAAAAAGTATCTAATTTAGCCATAATGATATTAAAATTTATTAACAAAGATTTTAATTTGGGATCGAGATCTATTTTTGGTTTTTTTTTTCTGATTTTTCATCAGTTTTTTTTTCATTTTTCATTTTTTTGTCCACATTTACTGTGTTTATATTTATTATTTTATTAAAAAACAGTACAATAGATGAACATTTAGATCTTGATGGGTATATGTTGTAGTAAAGTATGTTTAGGTGAGGATAAAAGGAATAAAAATCGTGAAGAACGTGTTTTTAATGCTAAAATAGAGGAAGAACTAAATGTTGCTGCTAATGAAGAACAAGCAATAAGTAAATTATTATTTTTAGGTGCTGGTGAAAGTGGTAAATCAACATTATTTAAACAATTGTCTATAGTATATGGTAGTGGTTTTACTGAAAATGATTGTATAGGATATATACCTATTATAAATCATAATGTTATCTCTATCTTACGTATATTAAGTGATAATGTACGTAATATTGAATCAGTAAAAATACAAGACGCTATTGAAAAAATTAATAAAATAGAATTAAATGTAAGTTTATCTACTATTCATGAAGAAGCTAAAGTTATATGGAATAATGATAAGGTACAAGAATTTTATGCTAATAATATTAATATACATATACCTGATTCATGTGCTTATTTTTTAAATCAATTAGATATTATATGTCAAGCTAATTATATACCAACAATTCAAGATATATTAAGATCAAGAGTACGTACTACCGGTATAGTAGAAAAGGAATTTATTATACATCATCATAAATTTAGAATATATGATGTTGGTGGACAAAGAAATGAACGTAAAAAATGGATACATTGTTTTGAAAATGTTACTGCTGTTGTATTTGTAGCTGCATTATCATCTTATGATCAAATATTATTTGAAGATGAAAGTACATATCGTATTGATGAAGCATTAAATTTATTTAATGAAATATGTAATTCTGAATGGTTTGTTAATACATCTATGATATTATTTTTAAATAAACGTGATTTATTTGAAGAAAAATTATTAGGTAAAAATGGACCACCAAGACCTATTACTATGTGTCCAAGTCTTAGTCATTATGATGGTGATGAAAAAGATATTGAAGCATCTATTACATTTATAGAAGATTTATTTTTAATGAAAAATTCTAATCCTGATAAACAAGTATATTATCATGTTACTACTGCTACTGATACATCGAATACTGAAGCAGTATTTGCAGCTGTTAAAGATATTATTATTAGAAAAAATTTATATGATGCAGATTTATTTTAAGTAAGTAAGTAATATATACTCGCTTGCTTAAGAAAAGATATTAAAAAAAAGAAAAAAAAAACAAATATAAATAATAAATAGTTTAATTTTAATAAGTATGTATATAAGTATATAAATTATTTTTTTTTTTTCCTCTTCTCTAACTTTAATAAATAATTTAACATTAACATCCTTTATGAATTAATGTACCACATTTAATACAACGTTTTGATGGATTACATAAACAAAATAATACACCTAATGGAAAAAAGAAGACAGCACAACATAATCCACAAAATGTAAATTCTGTTTCTAATACATGTGCACCACCAGCTATACATATATTTGGTACACCAATAGGTATACTTACTGTAGATGGTGCTTGAACATGTGTACTTACTGCCTGAACATGAAATAATTCACCACCATTATATTGCTGTAGTTGAAATATACCATTTGTATTAAAATTTAATTTAATATGAGGTGCATATACACTTATTAATGATATTTGACCATCTGGTAAAGCTAAAATATTAAATAATGATTCTATAGATAAATTATCACCATTACAATCTATATTCTTTTTATTTGTTGTTATACGTAAGAATTTATTTTGATATCGTTTAGATTGTAAGCGTATATGTTGATTATGTGCACGTACAATCCAATGGGAAGATAATTCATTAATAAGACCTAATGAATCAATAGTTCCATATGCATCAGTACGTATACATTTACGTGATAAATTATTAGTTAATGTTATAGTATTATATTCATAAAATAATGCTGCAACATTTTGTATTGCTATTGTAATAGATTGTTGTGTATTGGGTGTGTAATTTGGTGATTGTTGATAACTACCTGTATTAGATGGAGTAACAGGAGCAGAACTACTCGCATAATAATCAGGACTTATTAATGGAGCACTGGCACGTTGACTATCATTCATTTTATTATATTAATTTTTTTTCTTTTATATTTAAATTTTTAGTCTCCAAAAAAGGAAAAAAAAAATGCAACAAGAAAGAGCGCCAGCTTTTAAACTGAGGATTTTAAGTTCACGGGACTCTACAGACTCCAGACTCTTTAAATTATTTAATTTATAATTTATTTTTTTTTTGTTAGCAAATGAATAAATAAAGAAATAAAGAAATATATATATAAATAAATAAATCATATGACAAGTATTATATCACAAAAAGAAGAAAATAATGATTTAAAAATTGTTAATAAAAAAAAAAGAAAAAATTTAATTAATGAATTAACACCTTATGAATGGTATAAAAAAGTATTAAATTCAGCAAAATATATCTTATCTCCTATGGTAGGACAAAGTGAATTAGCTTTTCGTTTATTATGTCGTAATCATGGTTGTCAATTAGCGTATACACCTATGTTTATCAGTAAATTAATAGTAAATGATAAAAAATATCGTAAAGCTATGTTTCAAACATGTAAAAAAGATCGTCCATTAATAGTACAATTATGTGGTAATGATCCTATTATTATGTTAAAAGCAGCTAAAAAATTTGAAAAATATTGTGATGCTATAGATATTAATTTAGGTTGTCCACAAAAAGTTGCTGAACGTGGTAATTATGGTGCATTTTTAATGAAATCACAAAATGAATTAATATATAAGATTGTTAAATATTTAAGTGATAATTTATCTATAAAAGTTACATGTAAAATACGTAGATATGATACATATACAAAAACATTAGATTATGTTAAAAATTTAATTAAATCTGGTTGTTCATTATTAACTATACATCCACGTTTAATACATCAACGTGAAGAAGTATTAGCAGATTGGAATTATATTAAAAAATTAAAAAATGATATAAAAACTATACCAATTATAGCTAATGGTGATATGTGGCATAGTTTAGATGTATCATTATGTTCTAAAATAACTAATGCTGATGGTTTTATGTCAGCACAAGGTTTATTACATAATCCAGCATTATTTGAAGATTTAAAATCATTAAAAAAAAAAAAAGAATATGAACAATTTTTTGAAAAATTTTATGATGATATAAATGATATCGAATATTTAAGAAAACGACGTAAATATGGACCATTTATACAAAACTCATTATCATTATCATTTGATAATAATAAAAATAGTAAAAATACTAAAAAAAAAAAATTAGCTGTATTTCATTGTAAAAAAGAAGACGTGATACGTCAATTTGAAATTTCATATGAATATCTTGAATTATGTCAAAAATATCCAGTAGTACATTATTCAATAATAAGGCGTCATATATTTTTTATATTATTTGATTGTTTTCAAAAAAATATTGATTTATATGATTTATTATGTGATTCTAAACATATACAGGATACTATAAATATTATCAATCAATTATATAATCGTGCTAAAAGTGCTACAACATATACCAAACAAAATCAAAATAAAATATATACACGTAGACGTGATGGTACTTTAAGTCCACCAAAATGGCCTATGGGTGGTGGTAATCGTGGTATTGTTTCAAAAGATGGATAATTAATTAATTAATTTAAATTAATTTATTTATTCAATTGGTTTAATGGTATAATCAAAAGTATGAAGTACAGTTTGTACTTTTTCAATATATTGAGTGATAAATTGTTCTTTTAGATGTGAATCATGTTCATATATAGTTAAATTAGCATCAACACGTATATATTCTGGATGTACATTATCTATAACTTTAATCTTTAAACCTTGTGATTCTTTTTTAGAAGATTCCAAATTTTCAGATGTTTCTTGGTTTTTTATATTAATATTATTATCACCAACAATTTCTAATCCTTCATCATTATTATTAACATTATGATTATCTTCTTCTTCTTCTTGATGTTGAAATAGATTTAAAATTTGTGATAATTTTTTTAATTTAAGGATTTTCTCAGGATTTTCTGATTTTTTTATATAAGCAATAGGATGATTTAATATATCATATATATCTTTTTTTGTATCGATTTTTAATAATTGTGGATGCTGATATATATTTAATAAATTTTTTAATTTTTCATGTAATTTTATATCATGTATATCACATAAATGATGATATACATAACCTGTAATATATGCATCAAAACCAGCTTGATGAAAGATTGCATTTTCATTATCTGTATCATAACTTTGAAATTCATCAGCTAAAATAATTTCTTTAGGTATTAAATTATTATCAATTAAATCAATATTATCTTTTATATATTGATATTCAGATTGACAATGAAAAAATAAATCACCTAAATGGGTACGTTTAAATCTTTTAGTTGTTGTGGTTTTATTATCATTATTATTATTATTATTAAGTAACATAGGACTATATTTATTATGATTTATAACATGATTACGTACTATAGCTTTAGTATCATAAATTATAGGAAAACATTCATTACATAAAAGTTTAAAACTTAAATAATCAGTTGGTAATGTACCATAATATGCTGCTAACATAAATAATAAATCATAAAAACCATTATGTATAATTAATGGTTTTTTACTAGCAATCATAGCTTTAAATATTCTTCTTAAACCTATTTTTTTATTTATTTGTGTTTTGATATAATTTTCATGATCTTTATTTAATTTAATTTGTAAATGACGTGATTTATCTTCACCAATAGATTCAATAATAATATTAGTACCATATAATTGTATTAAACGTTGTCTAGTAGCTAAACGTAAGTAACCATTAAAAGGATCTAATTTTAATGGTTTTAATTTTAAATTTGTAGAATTATACCATTCTTTGACTTCATTTAATGCTTTATTTACATATTGTTTATCTGAATTATAATTTAATTTTAATAAATTTTTAATATCACTTACACCATTTTTTATTTCAATTAAATAACGTTCTTCATCATCTTGATTAGCACAATTAACACCTTCATAGATCCATTTTTGAAAATCCATATTATGTTTACGATTAAAATCGATAGCACTAGCTGACATAGTGATAGTACCATTACTAGGAAATGTATATATATTAAATGGAGATGCTTTTAATTTAGGATTATCTGGATTTTTATCATCTTTATTAAATGTACAAATACCAAATTGTATCATATTATATTTAAGAGCTACTTGTCTCATAATATCATATCTTTCAGGTAATGTATCATATGGTGTTTCTTTTAAACCTTTAATACCAATACCAGTCATCTCTTCATCAATAGAGTAAAATTCACAACTATTTAATAAATCTTCTATTTTAGGAGCTATTACATCAAAATTATTATTAGTTACTTGCATAGTAGATGAAAAATTTCTTAATAATAGATTTTTATAAAAAGTAGTATTCAAATATTTAAGATATTTTTGAGCTTTTAGCATATATTTCAATATTTACAACTTTATCTTCCTTTTAAACTCTACGGGAACTCACTGTGTTTTTGAGTTTTGACTGAATTATTTTCAATTTTTCAGATGAAGAGTGTAAAAAAAAAAAGTTTAAAAAAAATAAAAATGTCTGATTATAGTGATTATGAAGATGATTTTATTGATGAAGAACATAATTCTTCAATCAATAAAATAAAAGAAGAAGTCACAAATCATCAAAAAGATTTGAATTTTTTATTAAATAAGATTAAATTACGTGATAATGAGATATTAAATTTAAAAACTGATCTTAGTAATTATAATGATAAATTAAAGAATAAAAATAAAATTATATATAATTTACAAGATAAGATTAAATCAATAGAATTAAATGAGTCTAAATCATCATTAAAAACAAATAAAGTCAGTTTATCAATTATAGAAAAAGATCATACAGTAATAAAAAAAAAAAAAAGTCAAAATAATTGGAGTGAACATAATACACTCTGGTCACCACATGAAATAGAATATAATGATTTAGAATTAAAAGATATTGTCTCTGGTGGTGGTTTTTGTGTAATGTATCGTGGCTTGTATTTAAAATATATAAATGTAGCTATTAAACGTATATTTGATCCAAAATTAACTGATAAACTTAAAGAAGAATTTTATAATGAAGTACGTATATTAAGCTTATTAAGACATCAAAATATTGTACAACTTATAGGAGCAGTATTTAAACCACCCTCTTTATGCATAGTTACTGAATATATGAAAAGAGGATCTTTATTTCATGTATTACATCAATCTAATATTACTTTAGATTTAAATCGTAAATTAAAAATAACTAAAGATATTACTAATGGTCTTTATTTTATACATTATCAACAAATTATTCATCGTGATATTAAATCTTATAATGTATTAGTTGATGAATATCTTAATTGTAAAATATGTGATTTTGGTATGGCATTATTTATTAAAAATATTCAGAATGAGAACTCTAAACATCTTGAATTATATAGTGGTACACCACAATATATGGCGATGGAACTTTTAGATCAATCAGGTATTCCTAGTTATAAAAGTGATATATATGCATATGGAATCTTATTATGGGAAATTTGGAGTAGAAATGTACCATATGATGGTCTAGATATATCAATGATTAAAAAAAAAGTTTTAGAAAAAAATCAACTAGTTGATCTTGATTTATTAGATAAAAATACACCTAATATTATAAAAAATATTATTAAAAAATCAATAACAAAAAATATAGATCAAAGAATATCTATATATGATATTATACCTGAAATAATGACTTTATAAACTAAAAAATAAATATTTCAATATTTACAGGTTCCGTAATTTGTTCCGTAAATTACTTGAAAATTTTTTTTTTTTTTCTGTTTTTTTCTAAAAATTAAAATAATAAATTCATATAAATAAATATAAAACTGATCAATCAATCATGTTTAGTAGATTTACTGCTGGTAAATCATTACTAAGTAAAGTATTTCAACCATCAAAACAATTTGGTCAATTACATTTGGAAAGAAGTAATATTTTATCATCTTTAGATATACGTTTTATTAGTGTAAAACGACAAAGAGGTAAAAAAATGAAAAAACATAAACATAGAAAACGTTTAAAAAAAAATCGTCATAAAACAAGATTATAAATAAATTTTTATTATTAAATTATTTATATTTGAATAATTTTTACTAGTATTATATTATTTATATCTATCTATTTCGTCTTCCGCTATTATTATTATTTTTTTTTTTTTTACCTTTATTTTTATGATTTAAATTGGCTGCTATCCTACAACATGATGGTATATTCTGTTGTATTCTATTTATATCAATATTTTTGATTAATTGTCTTTGTTTTGTACTTAAAAAACTAGCTTTTGAGAAGAGATCTAATGCAATTTTAGCTATTTTACCTTTTTTACTTTTAGCACCATAAGTTGGTACTAATTTTAAACTTAATTTATATTGATTGATTACATTATATGGGGCAATAACAGGAACAGCGAATAGACATGTATCTTTAGCAAGAGGGATACCAGTTAAGTATGTCATATCTAACTTTTCTCTTAAATTTTGGTACAAATTTTCTTCTTGATCTTCTTGATCTTCTTCAATAACTTTTTTGGTTTTGGTTTGATCTTCAGTAGCTTTTGTAGTATTGGCTTGAGTTTTATTAGATCCAGTAGTTTTAGCTATATCATCATTGACTTCATCACTACTTAAAGAAGAATCTTTTTCATTTAACTCTTTTTTAGTTTTTGGTTTCAGTCCCATTTGTTTCATTGCTTGTAGATAATCTTCTTCATCTTGTTCTTTATATTTTTGTAATTTTTTTTTTTTACGTTTAGCACGACGATTAAGTTTCTTATTATCATTTTTATTAATAGTATTTGTAGAAGATTTTTCTTGAGATTTTACATCTTTAAATTTTTTTTTTTCTTGATATATTTTTTTTTTTTTTTGAAAATTATTATTTTGTTCAGTTATTTCTATTTCATTCATTTTACTACTAGTTAATAATGATGATGTTTTTTTAACATGATCAACATCCATTAAAATTGAAGTAACTGCCATATCTGAATCATCATCATCATTTAAATCTAAATTTTGTTGAACAACATTTTTTTTTTTTTTTTGATGTAATTTATTTACTTTTTCCTCATATTTTTCCAATTGTTCTTTCCTCTTTTCCCACATCAAAGTCTCTTTATTACTTGTATTCAAAGTATTATTATTATTAGTTGTTCCAAAGGTAGTTTTACCTCCACCTTGTATTCTTAACTTTCTATCATTTAAATGATTTTTAATACTTTGCTCATCTTCTAAAGCAAATAAAATACCAAATCCCATAATCATATTTGTTGGTGCAATAAAATTTTTTTTACCTACAATTTCAATCTCTTGTTTAATCTTCTTATCATCTTGTAATAATTTTATTTGTTCATAATATCCCCAAAAGGCTGTAATTTGTTTAGATTTATCTTTCCATGCAGGTGATAAACATAAATGTAAACATGAAGCTTCTTCAATAGTTTTATATGGTAATACCTTATGTGATGAGTGTTCTTTAGTATCACGGCTGCTGTTACCACTATTACTATTTATGACATTGTTACCGTTAATAATACAGACTAAGTTTAAAGATGCAATTGAAGTTGTTGAACTATTAGTAACTTGTGAATAAATAAATAAATCTTCTTTTTTTAAATATTTTTGTATTAATAAAATATTTTGACTTTTATCTTTAGCACTTATAACTAATAAATTTTCAGAGGATATAAACCAATGAAATTTTTCATACCATTGATAATTTCTTAATTTTTTAATTTTAAAATGATCTTTATTTAATTTTGAAATTTTTTCTGAAATTTTTTCTTTAGTTTTTTCGATTTTTTTTGATGTATACAATTTAGTTTGATTCATATGATATAAATTTTCTTTTTTTTTTTGATAATATATACTAACATTTTGATAAGCATTTAAATTTAATTTTATATTAATTTTAATAGGTTGTAATGATATTTCATCATTTAATTCATCAGTTGTATAGTTTACATGTTGCATATTTTCACTTAATAAAATTATTGCTGAATTTTTTTTTAAATCTAGTTTATGAATTAATAAAGCTAATTCATTATGTTCTTCTTCTTTTAAATAGTTTAAATGTTGTTCTAATTCATTCCAATCTAAGCCTTTAGCTAATTCAATGTTTATAGCTTCTAAAATTTTTTCTACATATTGTATATTTTGTTCTAATAATTGTGCTTTTTTTAGATTTAATTCTTGTTCTAATATTAATTTTTTAATATGATTTTTATTACTAATTTGTACTTTTGTTAATTTATTTAAAAATTTATTTTTAGATTTTAAAAATTTAGAATGTTTAATTAATATTTCAATTTTACTATAATATTCATCAACAGCTTGTGAAAAAGTTTGAAAACTTTTGTAATTTTTTTTTTTTTCTGTGTTGTTGTTGTCTTCACTGACAGTGGTATATTTTATTTTTTGAAAAGGTAATAATACAGGAATATATTCATGATATAAACGTGCATCTTGAACTAATTTCATGAGTTCTTCATCATCTTCTTGGTCTTCTTTAGTGATCATTAATAAAGGATCTTCTTCTTCTTCTTCTTGTAAATATTCTTCTTCTTCTTCTTGTTCTAACTTTAATTCTATTTTTTCTTCTATTTTTTTATCATCATCTTTATTAAATAAAATATAACCCCCATTTGTACTTGTACTTGATGATATTTGTGAATCTGGTTTTTTAAAATATTTTGCATAATCTTGATTGATTGATTAATACCATCACATAAGAGACTTAATTTATCTTGTTTTGTAAATAAAAAATCACTTAATAAAGTTTTAGAAGGAATTGATGCATGATAT
>JACKZZ010010867.1_pt1 | contig 27358 bp, 26 predicted proteins | sample 8027871 | NCBI WGS metagenome assembly JACKZZ01 (sample SAMN15724774, study PRJNA655200) | protist metagenome | isolation source: fluorescence activated cell sorting (FACS) single amplified genomes of... | place: USA: West Boothbay Harbor, Gulf of Maine | collected 2000-07-19 | reverse complement strand
TAGTCTAGGTGAAAATACTCAATACGTAGCTGGTTATCGTGTAGGTGATGTAATTAGTATAACTCGAGATGCATTAGATAGTTCTAATGTTCAAATTGATTATGGTAATGGAGCCGAGGACCCCACTGAAGACTTAACTATAACTCTAACGGCGGCTAGTTTAGTAAATGTAGCATCTCAACAAGTTAATAACAGATTTTCTTGTTGGTCGGAAACTGAGAATTGTAATGATGATTCCCCCAACCATTGTCCAACAATGGTTACAGCGGGGCCTAATATGGGAACTCACACTATTCAACATAGATGTGAAGAATATGTTCACAGTGATGGAACACCAGGTTGGTCAAGTTCTGCTTTGGGAGGCGGTGGCGGAGGTCCATCAGCTCCAGTTCCCAATTCAATTTTTGCTTGTAGAGCTGGAGATGGTGGTTGTGCGGACAATTCTCAAGCATATTGTGCTGAGATTGAATGGAGTGGAGACGATGATTTGATTCAAAGATTTGAATTACACAACTGTTCTGACTCAAAAGCAGCAGGGAGTGCTGGTTATTACTTCTTCTGTCCAGCACAAGACTCAGAATGTAGAGATAATTCTGATAAATACTGTGTTCCATAAACACTAATTTTGTAATATATCAAATATATTACAAAGTATATATATCATACTTAGAAAGGGAGGATAAAATCCTATTAGCTGGCCAGACTAATATTCAATTATCAACTCACAATTCCAAATACAATACACCTCCCTTGAAATGTAGGGTTCATAATTATCTAGACTTTCACAGCTTGTGTCCCAGAACATGTAGATTTTCTAATTATTTTGTTTTCTTATCTAATTATTATTTTAAAACTAAAAAATCTACATATTCAGATAATTATCTACGTAATTAAACGGTTAATTTATTATTATATACTACCCCATCAGCCTTTAAATTACATTTTGTACATCTACACCTAACCATAGTTTGTTAGCACAAGGATTCTTGGCTTTGCTATTAAAGTGGTCATAGTCAATATTGGTCTGATCACATAACCAACACCATTTCGTTCCACAACTGGAACAGACTATTTTATTACAGCCAACATCTTTTCCTTCATTATTTTTTTCTTTTGTTGTAGAAACAGCGCAGACGGGACAGAATTTTAAGTCTCCATTATTCTTAAGTTGTTCCAGATACTTTGAGTCGTTATTGTTAGATGTTTTAATATCATATTCAACACAATTATATCCATAATGGTAGGGTTGAGATAAACAGTTTGAACACCATGTAGTTTTACAGGTATGACATTCCATAAAATATGAGTCCAAACTCGGAGATTTTTCAACTATATCTAAACAGTTATTATTTTGACATATAAATATATTAGGACTATCTAGGGACAACTTTATCCGTAAAATATTAGTGTATATACTTGAACCATTTGGAACTAATAATTCCTTAATATCTATCTCATGATTACATTGATTTCTACGTTGCCCCATATAAGTTCCCGGACACTTTATTTTCAATGATGGAATTCCTAGATTATTCTTGATATTAAAAGTCATTCTTTCTAATATAGGATTGATATAACTCTCCGCACAGTCTATACAAAGTCCATGACTTTGTCTGCGAGTTTTATGTAGTATAATAATATATGTATCTGTATCATTATCATTACAGCACATACAGATATGTTTTGTCTTAGTGTGTATTAAACTCATATATATTTATATATTTATAGATTTTACTCTATAAATATTTAACTTGGATTTTTGGTTTTGATAAACTTGTCAGCGAAATATACAAATGTATCAATCCATTTCCATATAACATCTTTGTCTTCATCTTCAAGAGTTCCTGACATCCACATAGTTTTGAAAATATTGCCATCAAAACTTTTATTTCCATCACCAATGGGAAGGACTTCATGTTCAAGGAAAAACTTTTCATTACGTTCCCTAATCATTGTGCGGCATTCTGAGTCGTTTAGGTTAAGTTTATATATAAATGAGTTCATTGCATCTTCTAAAGGCATTTGATTAGCTATAAATAATCTTGCTATAACTAAATCACCTTGTTGTGGAAACAAACCAACCAACTCATCAAAGAATATAATAAGATTCTTCTTAAATTCTGTGAGTATTTGAACTTGCGACATTTTTATTAAAAGCTATACTTCTTTAAACAATAGTTCCAAAACAACTGAAGTTTAGGTTATTATACTGGGAAGCTGTGATTTTAACACTTAGAACGGTTCCCTCCTTGATAACATCATCCTCATCATCTTTACCTACATATGAATTTTTTTCCAGGTTAAAATCATAGACATCAGCCAAAGTATATGCCGGAATTAGTATCTTCTGTTTATCCAAAACATTAATAAATATACCATCCTTGTATATCATACACACAGAACCCCTGAAAATCTTATCAGGTTCAGGTTTCAAACTCTCTGCTTCAAATTTTACAGTAAAAACATTATCAGCATTGACTCTGTTAATTTCATGGTCTAAGATATCAAGAATCCTTATTATACGAATGATGAAACCATAGTTTTGACTACATTCATTCTTTGTATCTTGATTGGCTTTGTCAAGTATGTGTTGTTCATAGTTAGAGTTTAGAAACTTAGATTCTAAGCATATACGTTTTTCAATAACTGTCGTATCCATTGTTGAATTTTAATTATAATCTTATACTTAAAATTCAATTTCATATAACTCTTACTTGATATATTGTCTAATAAACTGACTTCTTTCTAAGATAGGTACACCTAAAGCCTCAGCCTTAAGTGCTTTCCCTTGACGCTCGCCACCATCTGCTATAATTAATACAGAAGTATTCTTACTAACAGTCCCTGTAATTTTACCACCACGTGCTTCAATATCAGACATCAGTTTAGTATCTCTCTTACCAGTAAAAACAATAGTCATACCCTCTAAACTATTATTAACCTTCTGCTTTTTCTTAAATTTACCATGTTTTTTCAACTCATTAATAAATTTATCAGCCCATTTCATATTATTTACTATACTTTTAGTAGTTATGTCTGAAAACCCATCTATTTCCATTATACGTGTGTATAGTTCCTTCTTACTCATCTTCTTATAATCTGTCAGTAAATTAGGCATCTCATTAAAAAGATTACTAACTCGCTTCCTACCCAATCCAAACCCAAAAATACCTGAAGCTCCTAGAACAATTGGTAGTGATAGGTTTTGTAATCCCTCGTGGATGTTCTCATAAGCCCTTTCAGCACCCCTTGCTGCAAAACCATCAACTTCCTCAAACCTTTCTTGGGGTGCTTTGATGATCTTAAGTATCGTATCCAATCCATTCTCATACATTTTTTCTATAGTTTTCTCTCCAAGTTGTTTAATACCAAGTTTATGAAAGAAATTAGTTATTAGTTTGATACACATGGTATCTCCAAACTCTTCAGCAAGAATATCTACACCTGTCTTATTCCATTTGTACGGAATACCTGGCATTTCTGGAGAGTCAGAAGGTTTAACTACTTCAACTATATAAGGAATAACATCACCAGAGCGTGTAATCTTAATCTTTGCTCCTGGTCCTATTACATTATCTACAATATACTTTGCGTTAAAACCTGTGGCGTATGTAATAGTTACACCGCTTAACTCTACAGGTGTAATCTCAACACGAGGTTTTAGTTGCCCCCATTTACTTATATTCCATATTACAGCCACAACTTCTGTCTCAACCAAGTTTTCCTTTAGTCTCATCTTGAAAGCAAACGCGTAGTCTGGATTACCATCCGTATTTCTAATATATGGTTCGTCAGCTTGAACTATAATACCATCTATTTCATATGGACTACTATCTTTGAACTCTATCAAGGTCTCCATCAACACTGGAATAGTAATATTCTCTACCATTTTATACCTTACAGTAGTAAAACCTGCGTAATCTAAAGCAGCAATCTGTGTCGTAGGTTGTTCCATAGTTCCGGTACCAACTATTTCGTAAGCTACAAAGACAATATCTTGTAATCCATCCTTAAGTTTCTTAGCTCCCGTACAACCAGCAACCATATTACGTGGATTTTTGTATTTATCAGAATATTTCTTAGTAAAAACATCAATGGGGATAATCAATTCTCCGCGCACACTAATATCACTTTTCACATTCTTGGGGATACTCTTAATATACTTAGACAAGTATGATATATCAGCCCCTATAACTCCATCACCACGTGTAAACAATTGTATTTTATTATTTTTTATAATTACAAGACATGAAACTCCGTCTAACTTATCTTCTATAACATATTCAGAAGATTTATTTTTAATTAACCACTTGGCAATATCCTCAGAATCTTCTGGTTTGAACTTATTCATGGAACCTAACCAAAATGGAAGTTCCTTTCTGTTTTCTCCTTCTCTGAGTGTAGTTCCAATTGGGACTGAGTAGTCTTTATCTCTTCGTTGTAGAGTTTCTTTCAACATATCATATTGTTCATCTGTAAAACCTGTGTCTTCTCCTAAATTATAGTACAAATCATCTGCGTATATCTTCATCTTATGAAGAACATCAAGCTTTTCCTTGTTGAGAAATTCTTGAAATTTATTGTCTGAGTATTTTCTTATACTTGTTATTTTTTTGTCCATTGTTTTATTAAATATACCAAATTATATATTTAATTCAACTTTATTTATACTGACTTATTTTAAAGAGACGTTTTTACAATCAAAATGGCAGAACCTAGGAGACCTGATTCAATACCTGGATATGAACATCCAGATAGTAATTCTATATCTGATTCAGTACGTGGAGGAGTATATAAAACTTTTTCAGAAAAGAAACCAAAAGAAGGTAAGAAAGAAAAATTTGGTAAGACTGTAGCAGGTAATCTCTACACATCATACAACGATAAAGAAGTAGAAGACAATAATTGTCCTGTATGTAATGATTTAGCAGTATATAATTGTCCTTGTGTTCACAGTGATAAACATTGTGCCCAAGGTCATGTATGGTATACTGGACGTGATGGTAAAGTAAAGAAAGGTAATCCACATCTAAATAGTAATTCTTCTGGTTGTTCATAATTACTTTAGTCTAGTTTTATTTCATTTTTGTGAAATAAAAACACTAATAATACTTAGGAAGATGCTACTTTCCTAACGACCTTCTTAACCTGTCGCTTCGGCACCACCTTCTCTGCCGGAACAGGTTCAGAAACCTTATCAGCATCTTCAGTATCAGAACCAACCAAACTTCCCGAATCATCTACATCATCATCCAACATTACTGCTGGTGCTGCCGAAGAACCATTAGTCTGATGTTCTAGAACACGAGAGTTGTGAGCCTTGGGACGAGCAAGAAGACGCTTCATACCGGTAGATTGAGGTTCAATAACTGCCTCATAAAGTTTAACTTGTAGAGAAATCTTACTACCAATAAAGATTGACTCAATCTTAATAGCGGCAGTTGTAAAACAATACTTACCCATCAATTCAAGCGCATTCAATGGTTCATCGTTCAAATCAAAGAACTGAGACAAAAACTTGTCAGACTTCTTAGAAAAGATAAGCTTAGTATAAATAGTCGGACCAGAACCTGGAACAACTCGCAACTCAGTCTTACCATTAGGGTTAGTATATTTTTCTTTCTTCCAATACAATGGATCAAGACCACCCTTAGCCTTTGTCAAATCAGCTTTGGTAAGGTCAAACATCTCAATCTCTTCACGGTTATCAATAAGGTGGTCGACACAACGACCAACAATCTTCTCAAAAGTATCGGTCCATGCTTTCTCTTGTTCAGTAGGAGATTCACGGTCCCATAGACAAATTGGAAATGTATAACCATTAACCTTTCCTGTTTCTTGACTAGTATTCTCACTTACACCAAAGGAAAATAGGCGAGTAGTCGGTAGAATTAGCTCACCAACACTTCCATCTTCATTGCGTGTTGAGATATTAATACGTTTAAATTCAATCTTTGGTTTACTATCCGGAATAGCCCCCGAAGTTGGTTCCGAGAAGACAATTCGCGATACATCATATCCCTCAATCGGGGTAATTTGTGTGTTATCAGTTGGCATGTTATATGTTTTATTTACTACATCATTTCCTTAGATTAAATTTCAATTTCATTTTATCAACCACAAATTTTACTTATTTTTCCTAAGATAATACGCATCGTATGATGATGACTTAGAATATCTATCCCAAATATCCTTAGGAACATCATTCTTTGATATACTATTACGTGATATATCTTGTCTATTTAACGTATATGAAGAAGACTCAATGACGTTTGAACCTGTTTTAGACATAATTTTCTTAGCAAGTTTCTTATACTTTTCAATACGTGCCTCTACTTCTACCAAGTCCTTTTTAGCAGAATTCCAACGTTGTAATAATTCAGAAGTAGTATCTTTGTCATACACACTCATTTTATTTATACAGTATATATATTAAATTCTTTAATCAACTCTTGTTTAGATATAGATTTTGCACCAATTGTATCATCTTTGCAAGGATACTCAATAACACACAATCTATCAAACAACTCATCAGTTAATTCTATATCAAACTTAATAAAATAATGTGATTGTATAGACTTATCTCCAGTATTTCTACTTATCTCACCAGCCTTAAACCCAACACGTCTAAAAGATATATCATGTTCTTCATCCCTACTGACAAATCTATAATTATTAGGCACCAATATATCAGATATCATCCTCATGTATTTTTTCTTTTCCCATATTTGAAATACACACGGAACGTCATGTGTTGTTGTTCCATTAATTACAAAGCAATCTTTAGGTAAATCGTACTCATATATTAAATGAAACTGTAGAGGAAATATCTTCAAATAACTTTGTTTCTTAAAACTCTTTGGTAAAATAAAAGATAAAGTATCACAGAACTCTAATGATTTTTTAATAAATTTTTTGGCTAAAGTTCCCTGACGACCAAATGGTGGATTACCTATTATATGTATTTTCCTATATTTACCAACTATAACACTATAATCAAAAGTTAAATAATCTTGCTGAATAATCTCCTCATGTTCTGGTTCTATATCGTAAAAATAATAATGAGGTGTTAGAGTCTTAATACCATCTATAAACGAACCATTACCTGCTCCGGGTTCAATAACCAAATCATTTGTTGTTATATCAAGTTTCTCTGATATAGTTTTAATACATTCCCTAGAAATATTAAGATTAGTGTGATATTTGTCTAAAGTATCTCTATTCAATCCAGTATTCTGATTCATTTTATAAATGGATCATTTTCTTTATTATATAAATTAATAACTAATTTATATAACCTATAAAGTCTTCTTCTCTTTCCTATCCTTACTCTTATCCTTAGTCCTATCCTTATCCTCCTCCTTCTTATCCTCCTTCTTATCCTTCTTATCCTCCTTCTTATCCTTCTTCTTCTTATCCTTCTTCTTATCCTCCTTCTTCTTATCCTTCTTCTTATCCTCCTTCTCTTCATCTACCTTTGGAAAATGATGTTTGAGATGTGTCTGTAAATTGTAATATTTTAGAACACCTTCATCCGGATTATACGTTTTTAGCAACTTTTGAAGATCAAAATCAGGTTTGATAATCCGTCCATCTGTAGAATCTTTCAAATTATTCTCTCTGACATAGTTACAAATATATTTGGTAACATCAACACGAGAGTGTAGTTCCTTTGGGTTCCACCCGGTAAATTCTGCTAACTCTTTGGATATAGCAACGGGTTTCATGAAACCAGAATTACTGGCGGCGGCAGAATTAGTTGCCTTCTTTGCCTTAACAGCCTTCATAACCTGTCCACGTAGTAATTTTACATTTTTAATAACTTGACGTAAATACTTAATACCTTTCGTAGAACCTGAACCTTCACGTATTATTTTGATTTCACTTTCTGTTTCAGCAATAATAGTATCACATGAATCAGTAATTTCATCTCTTGTAGGAACATATTTAATAGGTTTCTTGGTTATTTTAATATTATCATCAACAGATTCCTCTGAAATACTGTCTTCTTTAGTCATTTTTTAGTTAAAAATCAATCTTTAAGTTATTCTAACTTGGATATTCTTTCTTTAATTTTAAGTAAAGTAACAGGATTTTTAGATTTATTCATGTAGATACTTTCTATTAAAATTAAGTCATCTATGGGCTTACAAATCATGGTTTCCTCGGGAAAACCAGCTCCAAACTTCTCTGACATAAACGACGCATCATATCCATTGAAACTATTCTCACACAACCAGTTAGAAAAAGTAATGTCATCACCCAAAATACTATTACGTTTTAATATAGACAATTGTATAGGTTTATCCTCTTTGGGAGCTGCTACCCAAATTGTCCCAGTAAACATACTCCTAACTATATCATAAAGTCTTTTTCCTGGTAATATGTTTCCACTTCGCAATTTCTTTGGTGGAATCAATATTTTATTATCTGAGAAACTATCTCTCAGAAGTTTGTTCACGTTGTCTAAACTATCAAATTTAAACAATTTTAGGTCTTTCTTACATCTATAGAAGCTTAGATAACCTTTCTTGGTTGGAGGTAAATACATATTAGCTGTTCTAATATTAGTAGTATAATAAGTAGCCCTATTTAAGCTTTCAGGAATAGTCTTTGTAGCCCTACACAATAGTGTATTCTTTGGTAAAGTTATATATTCCCAACTATCTATATCTGTACTTGGTTTTTTGGATATATTTAATATTTTTTTAGCTAAACTGACATCACCTTTCCTCTGTTTAATACAATATTTACATGCTTCTATAAAGAATAACTTGGTCTTTTTATTTAAGTTATTCCATAGTTTTGTATTTGGGTTTGCACAAAATAGTTTAACACTCATTTTATTATAAGTCAGATAGAAATAAATATTATATTAAACTTGGTAATTATAGGATATTACCAAAAAAAATTAAATATGTTATATAATTATAAATGTGTGATAAAGGCATACAACTTCCATTACCAGAAAATATCAATAGATGGCGTAAACCTTTCCCAAATCCTCACTGTTTACAGATACATGAACATAATGAATATTGGGCACCACCTGTAGCAAGTGAGTCCAGACAATACACTGGTTTAGTAGATCCAGGAATAATGTATCAAGCTAATTTTAATCAACTAATAGCCGTTCAGAATCATAACAACATTTGTTCACATAGTTTACACCAAGCTATGAAAAACCCAGAAGAAAATATGGCATGTCTCTTGGATCCACAAGCCAATTGTCATGGTTGTGAGAATCTTAACTTTCCATTCGTTAAATTCCACACTAATTACTGAAAAAGTTAATTTGTATTAACAAATTAACTTATAAATATACTACTAATCTTCCTCCTCCAGTTCATCAAGTTCATCATATAGTTCTTGGTCATCATCCTCTTCTTCCTCCAACTCTTCATCACTATCATCAGCTGATGGTTTTTGTAGTTCAGAGAGAATATTCTCTACATCCTCTGTTTGTCCGTTAATAACAGACTTCAGACTCTTTTTGGTTTTAACGGCATCGTCATTAGTGGTCTTTGAAGTTGCCGTAACCTTCCTAACAGCTTTTTTCATTTCTTTTTCAAGCTCTTCATCAGACTCAGAAGAACCGAAATCAATATCATAAGCTGGTTTCTTATCCTCCTCAACATCCTCAACATCCTCAACATCCTCAACATCTTCCTCAACATCTTCCTCAACATCCTCCTCCTCAACCACATCATACTTCCAACGCCGAGACTTACATACCTCAATATCTTCTTCTGTCAAAGCAACCAACTTATCATTCAAACACTTACCAATAACAATCCGCTCAGTCCCAGACTTAAAAACCATATCTGTTTCACGGTTCCAATACTTATCTAGGATTTTATGTTTGCGAAGGATAGTTTCCGGAGTCTTTTCCTTGGGAGATGGTTTCTTTGAGGGAGAAACAATAGATTTCTTTGCATTAGGTAAGACTTTCTTTTCCTTTGGAGTTTCTCCTTCATACTTTTTGTGCTTAGAACAATACTTGTTGCCATTCTGTGGCTTACAACCACAGACTTGACCTTTATTCTCCCCTCGAGCAAATACATATGGACATCCAAGTCCCGTATCTTTAGACTTAATAGATGAACTATTAGAAACCTCACTGGTTGTAGATTTTGCCGGAGAAGGTTTCTTAACGGCCTTGGGCACAGACTTGGGTATAGATTTCTTAACAGGTTCTGATACATGATCATCCCATAAACTCATAATATCTTCTGGATCAAGTTCGTAAGTATCAGCAATACGTTGAACAAAGTCCTGAATAGACTGTGAAATAATATCATCAATGTTTTTTGCTAAAGCAGACATGATTTCTAATTTTAATCCCGAACTTTGGATTGAAATTTCAATTTTAAATTTTGCTTGGAAAAAATTTATATTTTTGGTTTATCAACACTACCACATCCCAAATCTTCAACCAATAATCCCTGGGAATCAAACCATTGTTTAATAAATTCACATAATGGTTTCTTTTGCATACTTCCCCAATATATAATCTTATGAATATTATCCACAGACAACTTTTTCAAAGAATTTTCTGTATACAGCGTGTTAATAACCTTCAACTCCTTAATAATATTCCAAAGCTCTTTCTTATTATTTATATCAGATGGCATACGTATTTTCCTATTTTTCTTAACCAACTTCTTTAGATATTCTATAAACTCCTTTTGTTCCGGTAAAGGCATCTTCAACTTGTTAATTACTAAATCATATAAAGGTCCAGCAGTCCATGTAGCACACATTTTTCCTGATGTTCGTTTATGTTTCTTGTCTGGTATATCTTGACTTACATCACGAATACAAAAGTTGTCATTAGTTGGGTTATTTTGTCCATAATATCCGTAGGGATTTTGTTCCATATCTTGTTGTTGTTCTTGTTTTAGGTTTTCAACTTTTTCTATGTAATCATTACTACAATTTTTCCAAGTATTACCCTTAAGACATCGCAATATATCTTCGCTTTGATACAAATACCATGATACAATTGTTCCATCAAAGTCTTTATAGTAATTACTGAAATTTTCTAATATAAGTGCCCTTTGTGTAGTATTTTTGATAATCTTCTTCTTATCAGCTAACAACGCAGCCTCCAAGAATTCCTCGTTAATAACTGGTGGTAATTTAAATAATAATCTTCTCGTGGTTTGTATATCAGTACTTTGGCAAATCTCCTCAACAATCCCTGGTAAAGTAGAATAGTAAATAGGTTGAAGAATCTGAGAAAATGTCTTATTTTGGGTTATGTTAGGAAATTGTGTATAATAATCAGAAAATAATGTTCCAATTACAGACAAACTATCTACAATATAAAAAATATTGTTTTCCTCCTTAAGATATGATTTGAATCCATACTTGTTAGTGATTTGTATATTCTTGTTAATCATCTCCCTAAGCGCTGTAAGTATTTCAAATGACTTTAAACTATATTTTGTCAAATAATTATACAAATAATTAAAATCCAAACTAAATTCTGTCCGAAATAATTCTTGTATCAATTCTATAGCCCTATTTGTGTTCTCAGAAGCATAATATAACTGATAAGTAGAATAATCTAATGTATCCAGTTCATTACGAATCATTTCAGGAGGAACACCATCACATCTGTAATCACAGTTCATATATTCACATTCTCTCTGATTATCTAAACCTGTAATATGATTTCTTTCATAATTCAGCGCACAGTCAAACGCAGCTTCTTTAATCAATCTTTCGACACCTTTGATACTAATATCTTTATCTTCAGCTAATTGATACATTTTCAAATCTATACTATCTTCTCTTTTCATAACTGTAGATAGGGGTATTGCCACTCGTTGATATATACGCAAACTTGGTTTCTGTCCTTGTTCAATCAACATACGATGCGAACCAAGACGATAACCACGAGCTATTGCTTGGGCTAACTGCGAATAATTAAACCATGGAGTTTGTATCTCTTCAACTTGGATATTTTGAAAGGAGAAACCTTCCCTCAATACCGAAGAACCTATTATAACGTTAATTACCTTTCCATTAACATTGTCAGGTTTGTTAAAACGTCCTATAAGGTCTTTGATTTGAGCTGGTGTAGAAGTAGCATTACTCAATGATATGTATCGTGGTTTGTAGTTTTTGTCTGGTTCATTACCTGAAGCTTTTGTAAAACCAAACAACTCAAGTATTAAACCAAACAAAATCATACCGGAACCAGTTACAAGTTCATTATATACAAAAATACATTTACCTTCGGCTTGGGCTTTTAAAATATTTAGGACGCTCGCCCCATATATAGTACTAAACTTTTTAACATTTTCTAATTGTTCTTCAATACGATCAGCTTTCAACACATCTCTAAGTTCTGATTTTAGAGAAAAGTTTGATAATTGTTGTTTTTTACCATCATCGTTAACAACTAAGGCACCTTTTCTCTTACGTTCATTAATGTATTTATCAAAACCTGCTTTACCATAAGAACTATCTGGAAACACAAACAATGATGCTTGACGAGAGTTAGAATATACACCCTGTCTATCTGTTTGTCTATCCAGTTCGTATGCCTTCTTATAAGCTAGGGACTGGAACTCACTCATCACATCAGGAACAACTTTCAAATGACGAAGCCTCCCAATGTGTTCCCCTTCATAAATCTTTGGAACAGTAGAAGTCATTGCCTTGAGAAACGATACTTTACCCTTAAAAACTTGTTTAAGTTCACGTTTCTTAGGTTGTTTAATCTTAAATATCTCAGGACCTTCCATGTCAAAGTATTCATTAATGAATGCTTGTCCGGTAGGAAGTTGTTTATCCATTGGTGTTATTAGATTCATAATTGATGCAATCTCATCTACACTATCTTTCATTGGAGTTCCTGAAAGTATAAGTATTTTACAACCTTCAATTACATGTAGAAACCGATGGAATTGGTTATAGATATTAAGTCCTGATGTTTTTCCTTGTTCTCTTAGATTGTGGACTTCGTCAATCACAATTATCATGTTATTATATTTTTCTTTGATGATATGGTCTGGGACGTCTTTGATTGCAGACTTTGCGAAAGTTTCAAAAGTCTTAAACTGATAGAATTGAGATAGAAGTTTATCTCTTCGTCCATCCCTTTCACGTTTAGTTAAGTTTTCATAATTATCTGGAATATATCTACCATCAGTACATTTGAATGCTATTTCGTTCTTGAAGTTATCAAGTAGGGAACGACCTTTTGCCAAGTATAAGGCTCCTCGGAACATATTACTCTGTTCCCTGATAGTTTCAATTGCTCCCACAGCGGAACATGATTTACCAGTACCCATTTCATGAACAAGTAAGAGTTCTTCGTATGGAGTATACGATGAGAAGAATCTTGCGATGATTTTTTGATGTTTCAATAGATTTCCAACTTGTTCTGGAAAGTCTTCTTGAAACGAAAGCTTTTCATCATAGAACTCCTTTTTCTTGTATACATTTTGATAAAACTTGTTGTCATATGGATTAAAAACATCCTGTTCGTATGGCGTAATATTCGGATATTTAGGTAAAAATTCGGTTATATCAGTTATATCCATTTTATATGCTATCAATATTTATTTTATATATGTATATAATAAATGTTAAACAAACTTACAAATTTTACTTACGATTTATTGGCAAAAATACAGAATAAAAACGTATTATTTATACATATACCCAAAACAGGTGGTATGGCTATAAAGAATTCAAAATTTTATAAAGATAAAGTATATGCTTATACTCACCAAGGAGCATTGATTCAAGATTACAAAAAACATAATTTTACTGAAATATTTACTATTGTGAGAAATCCATATAGTAGGTTAGTTAGTGCCTATTTTTACCTGAAAAAAGGAGGTATGTATTACCCTAATGACTTAATCTCTCAAAAACTATTGGAACCTTATGATACGTTTGGCAGTTTTATTAAACATCTTAAGAAAGAACCAGAATTTATCTATAAAATTATTCACTTGGAGCCGCAAGTGGATTTTATTTATGATGATAACGTAGGTTTATTAGTAGATGATGTCTTATATACTGAAAGTCTTGAAGAAGACTATTTTGTTTTATGTGATAAATATTCTGATAATTGTGAAGAGTTACTTGAGAAAAATACAAGTAAACACTCCGACTATACGTCTTATTACACTAAGGAATTACAAGACATAGTATACAATTTATATAAGGATGACTTTGTAAAATTAGGTTATTCCTATGATTTAAACGAAAGTCAAACAAAAAGTAAGATATAATTTTTTATTATGGTAATCATAATAAAAAATTATTAAACAGAACCAGCACGAGACTCATGGTCTGACGAATCGTAATAAGGGTCTGATTCCGAACTACTGTCATCCCCCGATGATTCAACCTCCATTGGAAGATTAGACTCGCCAGGTTCAAGTAATTCTGGATACTTTTCAGCAATCTTGTTTGGTTCCATGATACAAACCTTGAGTTTATCCACAAGTGGATCATCTGTAGAAAACTCTCTTTGAATTCTGTTTCCAGGTAGTAATCTACCTACTATCTCATAGTGATTTTCCCCAATCCAGATTAAGATTATTGTTCGGCGATTCTTTATGTTAGTAGTTGTAGAACAATTATTATATGGTAATCTTGTGTTTCCATCAAGAAAGAAGATGTCTCTGTTGAATCTATCTGATATAAACTCAATAGTGTAGCTATCTACTTCCTCTTTGATATTTTCAAGTCCTTTCACGAAGTTATTAAAGGCCGAGTCCTCAGCTTCTCCAAGAACTGTGATAATAAAGTTCATGATAAGCTCTTTGATATAATTCACGTTTTCTTGGTCGGCGTTCTTAATTTCTTCTAAAGATTCAATATAGTTTATTACATTATCCAAAAGGAACTTTGAGGTTTTTTCTATTTTGTCATCGGCGCTCTGGTCGTATGAGTTTGGAAGAATCTTAGTTTCTAAAATTTTTAATGGAAGAAGCTGTATGACAAGTTCATAATTTTCAAAATCTTGGTCTTCTTTAATTATTTGACGAATGACTCGTCTAGAACTTCTACCCTTAACTCTTTTATCACTATTTTCTATAAATTCATAAAATCCTCTGAGTATTTCATGGACGTTTTCTTGGAATGGTATTTTAGATATGATACCACCGCCCATTTCCTCCCAATTTTCCCTATTAACTTTACCAGCCATACTGGCGCGAAGTTTTCTTACAAATTTCGTTCGTTGTTTTTTATCCATCGCTGGGTAATCCTTGGAATAAGCATGTAGTAATGAATGAAAGAAACATGATCCATCACCCATTGTTCCTGTTCTAACTAATACATCTTCTCCTTCTATGGGAGAATAAAAAACAACAGTTTTATTTACTGGTATAATTTTAAGTTTACCATAATTTTGTGTTGTTGTCATAATAATTCTTTTGGTAATATTATTGTTTTTTTAAACAGACAATAATATTATATGATAGATTCTACCCTTTTACCATCTTCAGCTAATTTTTTAATATGCATAGTTAGGAAGTTGTGTAGCAGAACACGAAGTTTAATTGGGAAATTACCCAAATTCCAAGTTATGTTTTGTAGACTTGAAGGTGTTTCTTGGGATTTTCCTTTGTATGGTTGAATATTCGTTTCGTCAATGGTCTCATTGTTGACATAGTAAAAATAAATGAGAGCATATACAAGTTCCTGACCATCTTGGTCAATAAGGTTAATATTTTTGATAAGATCTGTCTTCTGTTTAACAGTAAGATCTTTCTTTGCTGAAAGATCCTTACTGAGATTATCATAAAGTGGGAAACCGCTCATGTTTATAATAACTTTATTTCTATCTTTAAAATTTCAATTTCAGATTCACAATATTATTACCAACCAAAGGGAGAAACTTCCCCATCACATTGACCATAATCACAGCTTACGACATTCCAGCTGCCTGCGGTATCCTATTCTTGTTTGGAAGATTACCGGCTCCACCATTGCTTCCATAAGCACTATTAAACTCAAGATAACAAACTTTATCGTCAGGACCGAACAAAGGTTGTCCCAAAGTATAAGCTGGTATACCACCATTAGGACTAACTTTAATTTTTTCTGCTTGCTCTCCATCCCTTGTAATCAATTTCTGTTTGCTCTGAACATTTTTAGATACCTCAACAACAAACCTAGAAATCTCTCCCTTAACATGGGGTCCTTGATATCTCATATATGGTTTACCATTAATATATAAAATTATATAAGGGACAACTTGTATTGGAGCTATAGTATCTCTGGACATCAGGACACATTTTCTGTTATTACTTACATTTATCATACCAAATTGACAACCCCCAACAGTACCAGGTAGCTGTTTAAAAATGGGTATAAGTTCTTGACAATGATCACATTGTGTTGAATAAAATAAGACAAGGGAAAATCCTTGAATAGTATTACACATTATATTACCCCTAACCCCTTTGCTAAGTCCAAAGTCATCAGAAGTTAAAAATAACAGACCACTCATTTATAATTTGCCTAAGTTTATTTTAAATCTAATATAAAATTTATCTCAATTAAGAAAACCTTGGTAATAAGAAAATATGGTTCAAACAATCAAGATATTCAATCCTAAAGACAGACCTTTTGGATGGTTAAGTAATAATTATCGTCATCTAATGTTTATAGACAAAAATAGATACTTGACGGTGACTAATTATATATATTCTAATATGTTATCTACACCACAATACCGCACTATTTTGAAAAATTCCCCAGTTAATAAAGTATATGAAACATATGTTCAACTTACACATGAAGAAGAGGTTAATATAACCAGACAAGCTGTAGATGAAGCGCTTGATGTTAAGTTCAATGACTCAGAAGTCCTAATGAAAATTTTATTATCTACAGGAAACTCCGAAATCATATATAATAGCTCTAACAAAGTTTTAGGCGTGAATAGCCAAGGTGAAGGACTCAATTTATACGGAAACGCACTCAAACAAATCAGACAAAGACTTCGTTCTACAGTTGTCAGAAAAGAACAGGAAAAAACTGATAAAGAATACAATGATGACTTATATGAAACATATGTAGCTTACAAAGAACTTGTTAAGGCTATCAAGAATGGTAATACATTAGAACAATATCTTAACATGACCGCCAAACAAGTAATAGATGCTATGGGCCGTTCTACTGTAATGGATAGGGCTCCCTCTAAGGAATTTGTAATTGGTCAATTACATAAACGGGAAAATATACGAAAGGTTCCTGGAAGGAATGTAAGGTTTCAACAACTAAGAGAAGAACAGACAGACATGGATAGATATTTAGAATCGTTAAATACTGGTAAAAGAGTAAATCTTACAAATAGAGAAAATTTGGGACAAAAAGTTGATTGGGACAAGAGGGCAAAAGAAGAAGATTTAGCAAAACTCTCTGAATATTATCAACAAAGGGAAGATGAAGGTTCTTCCAGAAAAACCTTTAAAAGACCAAGAATGCGACCTACCACTGCACCGCCACCAGAGTTTATCGTAGACCCAAATAACTCCAACAGTCTAATTGAAAAAGAAATTTACGAAATTGTAAACTCCCCGAAGTCTCTAGTATACATCGTAAGAAAGAAATATTTAGCAGACTTACAAAAACATCAAGAAAGTAGAAGAGAAGAAGCCATAGCAATAGCATACGCTGAGTTTGAATTAGCTAAAAATTTCCCAGAGATTAAATCAGAAAACTATATGAAAGCTATAAATCAACAATTTGAAAAAGTTGGTTATGATACAAAGCTTCGTATTGGAAATTCTATATTAATTTTGTACAAGGATGATAAATTACCAAAGAAATTAACAAAAGTTATTGATAGTATAATAAGAGAAATTGTTATTCCTTCTGAACAAGATATAATGACTGCAGAACAATATACCATAGAACATCGTGATAACGATGAAGATGATAAAAATTTCAATATCTACAAAAAACCAGAGGGAAATATAGTTGTTATATTTGCGTATCCTAACGATAACATGAAACCTGAATACAATGTATTATCCCCATTAAATGAGTACATGATAAAAGTAAATGAAAGACTTTTCCCAACTGTTTCACATTACGTTATATTCAAATTATTCCAAAACGTCCTTAACAATACCACAGAATCATACTCTAAGATACTTGGCATCAATGCTGTAGTCGGTGGTATGAACAAGGATAATTTCGTATCACCAGAAACCGCCACAGCTAGATTATATGACACCACAACTATAATTAAAATGGACAAACTCAAAAAATATATGTATGTAGGATTAAACAACAAATTTCTTGACAGATTATTACAAGATTTACTTTTACTTACCGAAGATGATGAATTAGTCTATACCGACCAAAATGATGTATTTTTAGGTGTTGGTCCCCAAGGTATTAACGGAGACAATGAAGTTGGTAAATACTTGATGGTGTTGCGTGAACGTTTCAGAGAAGAACGTAAAGACGAAAGAATAGAAGAGTTGAGCACTGATGATATAACTCAAATCATAGAAAAAGACCAGTTTTTCAGAGCTTGGGTAGATATGAGAATATCTGACATGTGTAAAGTAATCGTCACAATGAAAACCTACTTATTCAGAAAAGATGGTAAAAAAGATATAGAATTAACAAGTGATTTCGTAGATTCAGTTATGGATGATATATACCAACCATGCTCTAATATCTTTTCAATGACTGACAAGGTTACAGCAGAAGTTCCATATTATTTTAAAGAATTAGTCTTGAACAAACCTGGTTTTTCCAAAGTAAGTGAAGATATAGTTGAAATATTATGGAAACGCATAGCAGTAATGATTTACTTCATGCTTGAATTTTCTAAGGAAAAAGGTATCCAAAACATTCGTGCTATAATCTCAAAAGTAGAAATGCTTGTTTCCAAAGGAAATAAGTGTGTTAGAATACTTGACAATGAACTTGACAACTGTATTGCTTCGGCCTTAGTTAATATTATTTCTGGTTTAGTAGAATTTAACAATAAATACGGTAGTAATAATATAATTAACAAGATTGATGTTGAAACAGCAGCTTCAATCATAGTTAATCGTGATATAGCTAACGAAATAGAGGATATGGTGCCCAATCTTGTAATTGAAGAAGAGGATGAGATGAAACTAATGGACGACCCTCAAATCTTTGAGACTATAGACGAAGCCGATGAAGACCTCGAACAAGAAGTATTCGGGTATGACGACGACGATTTCGGTCAACTCAGCGATGATGAATCTCCAACACCAAAACCCGTCCCAAACAAATTTAAAGTAAATAAAATAATAATAGGAACTATGGATACGACAAAACAAAGAAACAATATACAAGACTTATTTACCGCAATGGACGATATAAAACACGTAGAAGACATTCAGAATATAATGTTAAGCGCTATAGAGACTATCAAGAACTTGAGAATGTCTGCTGTTCTCAAAAATAACAGAATTAATTTTTTCGCAACTCAACGTTAAAATAAAACTTTAAGTATTATAATACTTAAAGTTTTTACTTTTGGTAATAAAGATGAAGAATATTCATAGAGACATTTGTATACAAGTTTTATTAGTCTTTGTAGTAGTAATATTTATTACTATTTTGTTAATAAAACGATTTGTATACTTCCGCCCCATGAGAAAACTATTACCAACTGCTGAAAACTATAAAGTAGTTCAGAACTATCACATTAATGGTTGGATTGCCGAAAACCATAAGAGCAATAAGGTTATTCTATATTGCCATGGTAATGCCGGAAATATCTCATACTATGACAGAAAAATTATAACTCTAAGGGATTTAGGTTTTAATATATTAATTTTTGATTATTCTGGTTATGGTAAAAGTTCTGGTATTCCCAGTGAACAACAGTTTTATAATGATGCTTCCTATATGGTATCAATGTTAACTAAAAACTATAATATAAAAGACATTATAGCTTACGGTGAATCCATTGGAGGTCCCGTAGCTACATACGTAGCAAGAAGATACAAAATACCAATACTAATCCTAGATTCCCCATTACCTTCAATGAACAGTATAGCAAAAAAATACCTCAAGAAATTTGGAAATGCATCTAAGTTTTTATCTTTCCCTTTCACAGAATTTGACACCGAACTCTATTTGAATGGTTATAATGGAAAAACTCTTCTCATCCACAGCATAGAGGATGAAATAATACCATACGATACAATACAAAACTTAATTAAGCTTTCTACTCAACACATCTCTACCACTGGAAAACATGTTAGACCACAAATTCCCTACGAAGAAATCAAAAGATTTATAGAGACATACTCTTAATATAAATTTATATCATGACAGACGTAATGATTGACTTAGAAACACTTAGTACAAAACCCAATGCCATCATTCTTACCATAGGTGCTGTTAGATTTGATAGGAATGGACCACAAAAACCCATAGAAGAACTTGACACCTTTTACCGTAGAATCCAACTACAAACTTGTATTGAAGTTGGATTACACCACTGCCAGGAAACTACAAAGTGGTGGTTGTCCCAAGATACAGAGGCTAAGAAGGAAGCCTTCAAGATGGAAGGTAGAATTCCTCTAAAAGAAATGCTTACGGACTTTACAAACTGGTTCGGAACAAACAGATACACAAAGGTATGGGGTCATGGTGATGATTTTGACTGTGTAGTCTTAGGTTCTGCCTACAGAGCATGCGACATGGAACCACCATGGAAATTCTGGAATACCAGAGATACCAGAACACTCTTTGATATTTCCAAGTTTTCATTAAGTGAATTAGAAAATACTAACCATCATCACGCCCTATACGATGCCTACACCCAAGTCCTTGGAGTTCAAATCTGTATGAAGAAATTTAAGGTTTAAAAAAATAATATTATAGATATATAAGAGTACACACAGCAAACTTCAACAATATGCTTTTTTATATTACGAAATGTACTCTGACCCTTTGAAATCTTACTAATATTAATATTTCAAAGGAAAATATTGAAATACAATAAATATGAGTTCTGACACAAATAGCACATTGTGTATGGAGGGAGAATCCCTTGTTTTACCAGAAAGTTGTGATGTAGGAGAATCAAGTTGTTTTACGTGCTGTCAAAATATTTGTGGTAATGATAATACGACAGCTTGTTTAGAAGCATGTATTGGTACTTCAAACAGTACTAACGGTGCAGATGTTTATTATGCCTCTTGTTCAGCAAACTACACAGACTCTACTGCTCAAGAGGCATGTTGTCAAACAAATTGTAGTAATGATGAAACATGTACACAAAATTGTATAGACCCCCGCCATAATTTTATTGGTAATATACTAACAGATTTCCCAGAAGTAGAAGTAGGAGTTAGTGATTATAACACATGTTACGACTGTACAAATCCCGATACTTTAGAACAAGTATTTGGGGGTTCCAAAGCAAATTGTTGTAAAAACTCCAGTTGTCCATCAGGTTGTGCAACAGGCTGTATGTTAGACGGAGATACTTGCGTGGAGGATGATACACAAGTTACAGAAATACCAGAAATATCTACAAACTTTTGTGAAAATAACCCTAATTGTAAAGATAATAATAAAAAATGGCTAAAAACATTCTATGATAACCTAATACAAGAACTACAGACACCTGACGATGAAGGATTAGTACCTAATACTGATATGACAACTTGCTATGTCAACACCTTAGCAAAATTATACCCAGACCCATCAACTATTCCAGAACAATTCCCAGATATTATCCAATCTCAACTAGATGAATGTATCGTGAATCCAGATATTGACCCTGGAACTCCTCAATTGTATTTTGAAGAAATAGCACCTGTAGTTCCAACAGAAGAAGAACCAACAGACTCTGCCATTTCATTACTTTTCAATGATTTAGTAAACTTTGTTAAAAATAATTTAGTTATTGTGTGTTTAGTGATATTGGCTGGGATACTTTTGTATAAGAAAAATAGAAATAAATCAAAAAATACTAACAGTAAAAATTATCAAACATCTTTGAGCTCAACTGTTAATAAATTGAATTAATATTTATTTAATATAAACATGAGTTGTTCATATGATGGGATTTCAGGAGATTTAAAATTACCTATAACTGTTAATAAAAATTCTGCTGACTGTGAGTCACAATGCTTTAGTTCTTGTAGTTATAATAATATGGACTCGGTTCAACAAGATATATTAGTTGAAGACTGTAACGAAGCATGTATGAGTTCAGGGGGAGAAGTAACCTATACCGGTGAAGATCTTTATGCTATGTATTGTTCAAGATTAGCTTTTACAACACCAGAAGAAATACCTGACTGTTGTCAAGGAATGTGTATAAGTCTATCTAATACTAATAATTTACAAGAATGTACATCAGAGTGTTCAGCATTTTCACCACTTGCTGAAAAACCTACTACTACCGATGAGACCACTACCGATGAGACAACTACCGATGAGACCACCACCGACGAAACCACCACCGACGAGACCACTACCGATGAGACCACTACCGATGAGACCACTACCGATGAGACAAATTGTATGGATTTAACAGATTGTATATCACCAGATTGTACATGTGAAAATAATGTTCCTTCTGTCTGGACTCCACAATTTCAAGCTTGGTTCGTAGGAGTAATGGAAAAAGTTATATTCCATAAATTACAAAATGACCCAGACTTAAATTCGTTAGAAAGTGATACTCTTACAAAGTATTCAACTGAAGTTACAGCATGTCTTCTTGATAAAGCTATCGAAATACCTCCTTTAGAAATTAAAAATGAATGGGATGGATGGATAGTTTCTTGTATAACAGAACTAGAAGATAATTATAATATTACTACTAATACAACAGAAAATGTTTTGTTCATAGCAGCTGCTTCTGTAGCAGCAACATCAAGTGGTGTTATAGAAGATGAAGAGCCCTCAAACTCTCATACTACTACAATCATAATTGTGGTTGTAGTAATATTAGTTTTGATAGGTCTTGGATACTTAGCCAAACAAAGAAGGGCTTTACCATTCCCAACTGTCGAGTATAAGTTAAAATAATTTTGAATTTATGTTTTTACTTATCTAACCAAAATAAAAACATGTCTTCAACCACAAGTATTTACATCTATGATTATACCGCCAAATCATTTGTTATTCGTGGCGATACACAGCCCCATAAGGACTCTATCAAAACCATGGGTGGTAAATGGGGTTCAAATTACACCGATAAGGAAACAGGAGAAAAGTTTGGAGGATGGCTTTTTTGGACTGCCAAGCGTCCCGAGCTTTCTAACTGGATTCAGGATGGTTATCCAACTGTTATAAACGAAGATAAACCAAATACTCCAACTACTTGGGAAGAGATTGGCGTCAAAGGGCCTCAATCTGATAATACAGGCGAAATGCGAGAGATGTTGATTGAAGTTGTCAATATTATTCAAGAGTTAAGTCCCGAGAGTGTTAAGAAACTATCTAAAACTGCTTTTTACAAGAAGCACTGTAAGCCTGTAGTAGCAGACTATTCTGATGTTGATTATGAAGAAGAGACTGATACACTTCCACCTAAACCTCACCGTCGTCTTTTGAGTAGTAATAGGTAATATGTAAATTAAAAATTTATTATGTAAAGCATAATAAATATTACGAAAATGATTCTTAAGGACAAAATTCTTAAGAATAACAACCAACATGGGTATCAAACATTTTTTTATGTGGTTCAAGAATCAATTCTCCGAACACACACATAAACTTAATAAAGACCAAACTCTTGAGTCTATAGAAATTAATATAGACAATCTAATGATAGATATGAACGGTATATTCCATAATTCCGCCCAAAAAATTTATGAATATGGTAATCATAAACCCCCCCGGCGTCTAATCCCATCACGAAATATTAAACCGAGACAAAACAGTCTTGATATGCAACTCAAAGTATTCCAAGATATATGCTCAACAGTAGAAACTATATTCAATATGACAAGACCAAATAAACGCCTCATATTATGTATTGATGGACCTGCTCCAATCAGTAAACAAAACCAGCAAAGACAACGGCGATTTCGTAGTGCTATGGAAGAAATGGGTAATTGTCCTTTTAACAGTAATTCTATTACTCCCGGAACTAAATTTATGGACTTTCTGAGTAAATACATTGATTGGTTCATTCGGAAAAAGATTGTGGATGACCCCGAGTGGAACAAAGTCCAAATTATCATGTCCAATGAAAAAGCCCCAGGAGAGGGGGAACATAAAATTATTAATTATATCCGATACTATGGAAACAAGAATGAAACATTTTGTATTCATGGATTAGACGCTGACTTAATTATGTTAGCATTAGGAACACATCTACCAAAGTTTTACATTCTACGAGAGGATATGTATGACCCATCTAATGATTATTTTTGTATAAACGTTGGAATCGTCCATAATCAATTAGTAGAAATTATGAGATGGACTTCTGATAAATACACGCTAATACCTAATTCTGCTATAGATGATTTTATATTTATGTGTTTTATGGTAGGTAATGACTTTTTACCACATATTCCATCAATAGAAATCATAGAAGATGGTATTGAGTTAATGATTCAAGTGTATAAGGATGTTTGTTCGAGTTACGGTCATCTAACACAAAATATAGATGGTAAGGTTTGTTTAATTCAAAAGTCTATGGAAGCTTTTCTTGGAACTATCGGTCATCATGAGAGAGAAAATTTCCAGACAAAGTTAGGGAAAAAGTCAGCGTTTTTTCCTGATCCCATATTAGAAAAGTGCGCTATACAAACTTCTAACGGAACTTGGACTGTGGATATTGAAAAGTATAAGACTGACTACATTAATACTAATTTTCCAAAAGATTATGATGTAGAAAAACTATGTCATGAATATCTGGAGGGAATGCAATGGGTATTGTCTTACTACACACGTGGTGTTCCTAACTGGAAGTGGAACTACAAACACCACTATGCCCTACCAGCATCAATTCTATCACAACACCTAAAAACATTTGTTATTCCAAAATACGGTCATACAATTTCCAGTGCTCCTTTTCAACAACTCTTGAGTGTTCTTCCACCTAAGAGTGCCAGTCTAATACCAGAACCACTCTCTAAACTTCTAACTGATGAAAATTCCCCGTTGAAAAAGTTTTGTCCTGATGTTTTTGAGATTGATTTGGCTGGAAAGAGAAAAGAATGGGAAGGCATTGTCATTTTACCGATGGTTGACTTTAATATAGTCAGGGACGAATATTTAAATATCCTAGAAAAAGTAAATCCTCAGGATATTAAACGTAATATTATTGGTAGAACTTTCTTATATGAAAAAGTATATAAGTATCCATACTTATTCAAGTCTTACTACGGTAATATAGAAAATTGTACTGTCAAGACTACTCTAATTGATTTATAACCATATCTTGTTTTATCATATTTTTATGATGATAAAACATATTTTTATCTACATTCTCCTTTTCCATTACAACATCTTATATTTTGTGGAAAGTTAGGATCGCCCTCGAATCTACATTTATTGTAAGGTGGTTCACAGAAGACGTACTGATCAAAGTTAGGAGCGTGTGGGTTACATAATTCAGTACTATTGGGAAATGGACCCTCCCCATGGATACAACTGTAGCCGCATAGGTTAATCTGTGGTGGTTCACCTTTTCCGCAACCCCAATTGTTCTTGGAGCATGAAGCGTTTTTTCTAGCCCATTCTATGTCTTGAGAACAGCTTCTGGTTTCATTATTCCATAAACATTTAGTTTCATTGTATATATTTCCGCATTGTTGTTCATTTAACTCTCCGCAAGATTTGCCAACGTTAAGATAAGAGCAAGTGCTCTCACCATCGTTATCTATACATGATCCATTACCACCCCAAACACAGCCGTATGGTTTTGCTTGGTCGGTTCTTTGGTTTTTTGTTGGTACCCATGAGGTTTCACAATATTCTCTGTCGGTTATATTCTGATTTTCGCATGGAGGTTTTGTTGAAAGTAAGGGAGGTTCAGGTATAATTCTATTTCTGTATGTGCTTGTCGGACTAACTCCAGGTGGTCTGTCAGTACATTTGACATATGGTCCGTAGTTTTCTCTCATTTAATAATAGGTGGTAAAGTTATTTGTTTTTTAATTTTATATTAATATTTATATGTATTATTATACTTTAAAATTTTTGCCTTCTTTGCTTTATTCAAAAACCAATCTTTATCAAAACTACTCTTTTCCCTGTCAATAACATTACTTTGGAAACATGTAGGTTGAAATACATATATACTTTGATTCTGATCAGTAATTATGGTATCTTTAAATTTTTCTGATTCTTTCAAGAAAGTTTCAATACAATCTTCTCCATATATAAAATTATCTTTTAGTGCAACTATTGTTGTATTACATTCCTTCTCTGTGAGTAAAACAGGAATAATCGCATTTCCTTCCCCATAATCTTTACCAGAAGGTACCACAGATACAATTCCCTTCAAAAAGTCAGGAATTTCTGATTTATCTACTGGTAACACTGTGATTATACTATCTACAGCAGAAGTTTGTTTTAACACAGAATTAATCATTGGTTTAATGTCCTTAAAACGTCCTGGAGAAGTGCTAAAAGTAATTATGGTTTTACCATGAGTTTTCTTTGGTAATTTCATGTATTCACGTATATATTTTTCTGTTGAAGTAGAATTTTTAATAACATAATATCTTACCACACCAAGATATGATAAAACTATTAAAAACACACCTAGCGTTACAGCAATCAATACAAAGGTTTTAATAGCATCCTTATATTCCATTTATTATATAATATTTAATTATTTTTGTATTTAAACTATACAAGCAACAATACAAAATATTATTATAAAATAATTTAAGGAGCTTGACATCTCGTTGCGTCATAGCAATCTTCAATAGTAGCAAACCCACTGCTATTATCACCCATTGGCACAGCTCCTTCAGGTATTGGCATAGGTACACATTCCATATCTTCTCCTTCACCTTGATTATGATCTTGATGTATACAAAAATAAGCTGTTCTATTTGGAACTACAGGAGCACAGTATTTTGGACTATTAAAACTACAACCTTCAGTTCCTCCATGACACAGAAATCTCTTACCGTTTAGACATCTACGGACTTCAAGACCTCCTACGGACTCATGCGAATCATAATCAAAGTTAATAGGACACTGTTGATGCCATTGACAGTTTGGATTAATCTCACATGTTTGTTGCGCCCCTGGAAGACGATCTACGTAGGGAACACCATCTATGTTATGTTCCATCTCAGCCGCATCTGCCAACGTTTGACAAAAATCATTCATCTCAGGTTGATTTCCGCGACAACAAGGAGGGTCAGCAGGGGATTTAGGACAA
>JACKZZ010019976.1_pt1 | contig 27393 bp, 9 predicted proteins | sample 8027871 | NCBI WGS metagenome assembly JACKZZ01 (sample SAMN15724774, study PRJNA655200) | protist metagenome | isolation source: fluorescence activated cell sorting (FACS) single amplified genomes of... | place: USA: West Boothbay Harbor, Gulf of Maine | collected 2000-07-19 | reverse complement strand
CATACATCCGCATTCCAATCACATGGTGGATCCTGAGCCCGAGCCCACTGCAGCACGTCCAGATGACCACCCATAGCTGCAGCAGAGCATACATACTCATCCCAAACACATGGTGGATCCTGAGCACGAGCCCACTTGAGCACGTCGAGATGACCACCATAAGCGATCGCGCGGCAAACGAGTCTCCTCGGCATCTCCAACTCATCCAAAGCCCACTTTAGAAGATTGACCGAGGTCACATAGGACACCATCTTGAGCATATTGCGCTTATCATTATTAAACTGAAACTCACACTCCTTCCTTCTCTTCTTCGTTTCTTCTGCTACCGCCTCAACCCTGTGAGGCATCCTCTCGAACTCGTAGAACATCTTATTCACTCTCTTCAAAGGTTCGAAGCCCAGATCCGTGAATTCGACAATGGTGCGGTGCATCTCATACGGTAGACACTCAAAAGGAACATAGTCTGACATATTTACTTGTTATAAAGGAGAAATAGCAAATATACGACCTCTATAACCTCTTGGAACTTCTGAGGAACAAGCTGCCGCCGGGTCATGGATAGGACGCAGAAAAAATCCCAAACTTCTTTTAATAGAAGGGTGATGCTTGTGATTCAGAATATAAAATCTTCTACCCAATTGTGGTGCATTTGGTTTTGAAAATTCAAATTATTGAACTTCTTAGGGTTTTATTATCATAAACGATCATCCGCTGCGGAGTTTTGGTTCAGAGTCCTCACTATCCCACACATCATGGCTGATTCTAAGGATTTGGTGTCTGTTTTCAGACCATTACACCATGAAGCATTTATTGAACCACCATATCATGAGTGGATGCAAGGACAACGAGACAAAGCAAAACTAGATGCTGAAGCTAAAGTTCGTGCAGATGCAGCTTTACGTAAATTAAAGCTCAAAGAAGAAAAGGAAGCTGAAATACGACGTAGAAAGGAAGAAGAGACACATAAAGAAGAGGAAGAAGAAATATTGCGTGAAAAATTTGATCCACAAAGGATTCCATCAATGAATATAGATCCAGCAAATCCAAAATTGCCAGAGAATAATGTACCAGATCCTGATATTTATCTCGTACATATTGATCAATTTAAAGCATCGAATGGATTTCCAAAATTTCCTGATAGAACAGTAAAATTGCGTGAAATTAATATAAATAATTCATTATTAGTATTTTTAAGCCATGCATGGATTCAATTACCAGGTAGGAAAATCAATAGAAGAATGATTAGAAAACCTAAAGTAGAAAAAGAAAAAGTAGATATTAGTGGATTTTATTTTGATGGTGTAGTAGATGAAAGTTCTGATGAAGAAGAAGTTATAAGTCGTCCCACAACACCTGATCAATGTTCCAAAAGTGTGACTATAGTTGATACATTTGTTGAAACTGGTCAAAAAGGTGGAAAAAAATGGAAGTTATATTGTGAAGCATTAGATCATATGTTAAAAGAATTTGCACCAGATATGTTTGATGTTTATATTTGGATGGATTATTGTTGTGTACCGCAACCAGAACCACTAGATCCTAAAGATCCAGATGTGACTTTAGGTCAGAGACTCAATGAGATGATTATGAAAGAATGGAAAATGTTATGTTTTGATCGTATTATGACATACATGGATTGTATGTTAACATGTATTTTAGATGATGATTATATTCATGATCCGTGGACATTAAAAAATAGCGGTGAAGGTTTACATAAAGACTATGCGAATGGGGCTAAGAATTGGAAACGATATTTAAGTCGCCGTTGGTGTCGGACTGAAATGTCATATGCAGCATTTATTCCATTTCCACATGAGGATGAATATCAACATCATGCAGTATTTGATCGTAAAATGAATCCATTATTAGGTAGAGGTGTTATGCGGGCAGATAGACTAGCAGGTGGGGTGCAATATGAGCGGTTACAGTCCAGACGTGCACACCTAATTTATGGTACGAGAGAGAGTGTATTAAAATTACCACCAAAAGTCTTACCTGCATTAACATTAGAAGTGTTAAATTCAGAATACAATCCAATGGAAGGAGAATATTCACGATATGGCGATGCTGCTATACTTGAAAGATTAAATAGAGAATTGTGGCCTTTCACAAGGAAAGGTGAAGCAGGATACGTTGGTGAACGTGACAATTGGGGAGCAGTTGGGCAAGTAGGTAGAAGACACGGTCAAGGTAAAATGAGTTATCCAAATGGAAACTATTATGAAGGGGCATGGTATCAAGGTCATATGGAAGGTAAAGGTGTATATCAACATAATAATGGCGATGGTAATGCGATGGACATATACGAAGGCGTCATGAAGGGAAGCAAACAACATGGACATAACGCTGGTACTTATAAACGTTGGGATGGTGCATCTTATAGAGGTGATTGGGAAATGGGAATAAGGCATGGTATTGGTACATTTACTTGGCCAGATGGTAGTACATATCGTGGATATTGGGAAAATGATGAAAGACATGGTTTCGGTGATCTTGTCTTATCATCAGGTGCAAAATTTAGTGGATTTTGGGCACGTGGAAAACGTAATGGTAGTGGTATTATGAAATGGCCTGATGGCTCGTTTTATGATGGTGAATGGAAGCGAGACAAAAGGCATGGTAATGGTACATATTGGACGCCTTATGCTCGAGGTCACTTATATACTGGTGAATGGGTGGATGGTATGAAAGAAGGTCGAGGTAAGTTACAGCTTGGAGGAGGTGTAGAAGACCATAATAATGATTTTCAAACTCAAACTGAATGGTTGAGTGGACAAGATTTAGACTCACAAATTTTAGATGGTTATTTTCAAGGTGGAAATTTTATTGAAGAAATTGATCATGCTGGTGAGGATGCTCGATTGACTGCGGAAGCATCAGTAGCATTTGAGATAGATAGTGATGAAGAACGACGTTTAGAAGAAGAATCAGCAGCTGCAACAGAAAAAAGATTAAAAATGGAATACGAAGAATCATTAAAGATTAAAAACTTGAGGAATGATCCAAATTTACTTGTTGCAGCAACAGAGAAACTAGCAGAGGCTGCAAGACGACGACGGGCCATACGTAATGGTGAAGATGTAGAACCTTTACCGTTGGATGATATAAGTGAATTAGGCGATGATGATCCTACATTGACTGTTGCTGGTTCAAGCACAAATCGTTCTGGTGGTAGTGCAAGTCATATTAGTCAATTGACTGCTGAAAGTGGAATACCTTCGATACATTTGTCTTCTAGACGCCCTTCCCACAGTACTCCGCGAGCTGATTCAAGTCCTTACACACCACGACCTGAAGAATCAATTCCAATACAAAAAATATGGAATGAAATTGATTTGTTAGAAGAAACTGATTTTAATGATAGAGCAACATTACAGACTCTATCACAAAAATACTCTGATTTATCAGAGCTGTATTCAATTGAAGGGAAAGATTCTGATAGTATAGAAGCACAAAGTATAGCCAATGAGTATTTACAACTTAATTATGATTCTAAAAGTATACCCTCAACTCAAGCTTATAATGATAAAGTTGTAACATTATATAAGGCCGATGGTAAATTACATAAAATTCAAGGTAAGAAAAATACCAGTAATGCTTTTGAGCTTTCGGATAGTGAAGAAGATGAATGCGATGATAATACAGCAGAGGATATGAATGACAAAGAAATTATTGATGCTACAGATAGTTGGGAAAAACGTGAAGTGCATTCCAGAAAGAATTCATTAAAGAATCCTATACCACATCTGACACCACGACAACATGCTGGTGAAGAAGTTCAAAATCAATGGCAAATAATTGATGACTTCGAAAATACTGGTTTAAATTCAGCAGTTGATTTCTTTCATTTATCACGTCATTATAGTATATTATCTGATTTATATAAAAAACAAGAAAAATATATTGATGCATTGGAAGTCAAAAAAAGAAGTATTGAATGTATATCTGGTTTTGTAGATTTTCCAAGGAAAGCAAGTCAACGCGAAAAAGAATATTATGCAAAATTGAATAATGATTGTCAAATATTACGTGAAAGAATTCATGCAAAAGATCAAAAAAATAAAGCACACAACTCGGCATTAGTTGCAAGAAGAGAAATTGCAAAGATATTATACCCTGATCACCCAGCGATTGCTGAGGCTAAAAAAGTAGAAGATAAAAATGCTATGGAAAAATATATATATCAAGAGAAAATTTTGCCAGCAGATGAATATGGTCGTGATAAAAGTGGATATAAAGTTAATTATCCTCATGATCCTTGAATAAAAATATATTTACACTTTGTTATTACTATAAAACAAGTCAAATGTTAGTTCTATCGCAATGTATCGCTCAACGGATCTTAGGTTAGGCCGTTACACTTATAAAAATTACATAGCTCGACAAGGTCCCTTTTGGCCACACAATACCCAGCATTTAGCTTCTTTTTGATCATCCCTCATAGACATTTTGAGTTCTGTCATTTTCTATTTGCAGTGTAATATGTCACATGTTCTTCGAAAAGTTTTAAGAATGAATGTGTTTTAAGACCATCTTGAAATTGCACTATTAAATTAAATTCATCACTTTCTTCTGGTACATGTACTTGAATTGTATTAGCATCATCACCACCAATCACTGATGATCTTCTTTTAGATTTTGCTCCAGGTGGCGCTTTATCAAATTGATCAAACCATTTTTCTGCTCGACAACCTATAATTTCACTTTTTAATTCATTCTTTGGAACAGCACCATCCTTGATATATGGCGATATATCTGGTGTAGCACTTTTATCCTTCATATCATAGTACTTTAATGTTCCTTTGTTTAGTACAAGCCATCGGTCTAAGTTGCGACTAAGAATACCCCCTTTACGAGCACATTTCCTTACTTGCCATGCACCACCTTCTGGAGGAGCAGCAGCAGCAACTAGTTTAGTTTCCTCAATTTTTTTTGGTGGTGACACAATAGGTTTTGTAACATCAGATTCGAAGTGGTCCTCTTCTCCTTCATCATCATCCTTACTTGCATCGTCTTTGATCACTTCACTGGTAAGTCCTGATTCAGTGGATTTGTCTTCTTCTTTCGCCTTCTTTTCAGCTTCTTCTTTCGCCTTCTTTTCAGCTTCTTCTTTCGCCTTCTTTTCAGCTTCTTCTTGTGCCTTCTTTTCAGCCTTTTCTTTTGTCCTCTTTTTCGCCGCTTCAGTCATTACATTTAGATAGACTTCATGATCTTTCAAATCCTTCTCTTTCTTTGCCTCCAATTCTTCTTCAGTATAAACCCATGGAATTTGACCATATACTTCATACGATGCAGCTAAAGATTCTAACGCAACACTACCACATTTTAGTAGTTCTTGAGAATCACGTAAATGACCCATTGTTCTGTAGATTATTATTCTCATATCTTCACATTCTGTTTCAGTTACAAATGATGCAAAATTGAGATGTTTACTTAAAATATGAATTAATTTTAATGTTGGTAATATGATATATTTTTGTTCCTCTCTATTAATAGTATCATCAATTTTTGAGTATGATTTCAATATCATTAGTAGAGTTTTAAATAATGATTTTGTATCTATTTCTTTTTTATTATCATAAATAATGATATGCTCTGTTGTAAGTGCTGATAGACTTGCTGCTGCATCATTTTCACATAGTAATATTAATATTTTTAATGAAGATTCTTTACATGCATGTGAATCATGAGTAGAATAGAATGTTAGTACTTCAGTAGCGGCATGTTGTAATCCAGAATATACCAATACTTGTTTTAATTTCTCATAATGTGGTCCTTCTAACATTCTAAGACATGCCTCAAATCCTGCTTGAATCACAATGCTAGATTTATTATGTTTATGACAAGATTCTACGCATTCTCTAGCTTCCTCTTCTGATACAAGCAAAGAAATATTTTCGTCTAATTTTTTCATTAAATTCATATTTTTAAGAGCAGCATCACTGGCAGATGTAATATAACTATCACTTGCACATTTAGCTTGCACATTTGTGCTCACTGTAGCCAATTGATTTAAGACTTTTGCTGCAAAATCTGTGTATTCTGGATCATTAACTTCTTTTTCAACATTTTCAAGTGTTTTTCTCAATATTTCAGCTAAATCTTTTGATAAACATAAATTATAATCATTTGTTGATAATAATGCGGATAATACTACCGCACTTTGTTGATAAATACCTAATTTTTCGTTTAAACTTTCATTTGATTTTAATTCCCTTTCAAAACATGTTAATATACATTGAAATCCACCATAACGATGAGCAACTCGAACAATATCCTCTTGTGGTTTCTCATTTTTATGCATTAAATTCACAAAAACAAGCACACCCCAATGTCGTACTTTATGATCATCAACGCTAGTCATTATGTCCATGACAAGTTTTAGTGCACCAACACATACCATTTCAGTTATAAGAGAACTATCAGGAAACACGCGAGTGAGATAATACAATGCCTGAAGTCCATCGCGTCTGTACGAAACAGATGATTCTCGAGCAATGTCATTCACAACTGCAATGGTTTCACTTACTGATGGTGTGATTTTTGTTTTGCATGCAGTTAAGATTGCTTTTGCAGCAGCTTTATGATCACGTCCAGCTCCATCACTAGGTTTTCCGCCTGGTCTTCTCAAAGTAACACAAGGCATAGGTTTAAAAGGCTCCAAATCTAACAATGTAGAAGTAACTTCTTTTGCATCATCCTTAGAATCTGCGGCAAGTTCTGTGTCCTTAGTTGTATTATCAATAACACCTGACTCCATTGATTCAACACCTTCTGAAACAGGTGCGGGCGCATCAGAGAGTGCAGTCTCGGATTCAGGTGCAGCGTCTTCTGAAACAGGTGCGGGCGCATCGGAGAGTGCAGTCTCGGATTCAGGTGCAGTGTTCTCTTTTGACACTGGCTCTGACACTGGTTTCGAAAGAGATGCTGCAGTAGGTTCTGTAATTTGTGCTGGTGCTGCTAATTTTGGTGAACTCAACTCAAGCGCCTCATCAGCAAAATCTTGATGAATGTTTTCGGGTGTACCGCTACAGTTTCCCATGGGTGATTATTTGAAAGCAACTATATCGCAAGATGTAATTTAACTTGTAGGAGGATAAATAAACTTTTTTGATGATCTAGAAATTAGACCCCGACGGATGGGAGCCGGGGTGGATCAAAATTCATTTTATTATTTATTAGTTCATTTTAGATGCTAAAGAAAAGAGAGTAAGAAGATACAATATTACAATAATTACAAATATTCCTATATTCAGTTATGAACATGTGGATGGGTATCCCGCTGCTGCTGCTGCTGTTGTTGCTGTGCTCGTCTTTTGATCATAATACATACAGCAATAAACGCCAGTACCATAGGATATATGAGACCTGCGGTGGATGCTCCATTATCGATAGTATCGCTATCAACGTCGCCATTGTGAGATTTATTTATCATTTTTTTCATTATCCAATAAAATGATGGTGAATAATTTGTATTAAAAATCTGACCATTAATTACCGCATTATTTAGTTGTAATTGTGGTGAAGCTAAAAATGGAAATACATAGTAAAATATTCCAGTAATATCATTATATAATCCAATTATTACATATTTCCATGATGCAGCAAATGCTTCAATACTAACAAGATTTATTGTTGCAAATATATCATCAATATAAATATAAATCAATGCTAATAACGATGCAACGCCTCCAGTACTATGAGGAGAATATCCGAATGAGTGATCACCACCAGTCAACGTCTTTTCCCATTCACTAACATAATTTATAATATTTTTTGTTAATGATACATTTTTAAATATGACATCATTACGGTAAAATAACCATCCTAAATCCATTAATGATGGTATATCACCTTGTTCTGATGCATAAATTAATAACTTAGATGCTAATTCAACATCTTCTTCAGTGCGATTATTTGTATTTAAATATAATGAAGCTAATGTTCTCTTAGCGGTTGGATCACCACTGTTTGCTAGTTGAACACGCCTTCTATGAATCATTTTTGTATAATAATTATAACATATTTCTTCATCAATAATTTCATTTGCCATATGTTCTGCTAGAGTTTCCATATCTGTACTAGCTTCATTCAGTGCATGAATTTGTGATTCCTTTGGTAAATCACCTAATGATAAAAAATAATCTATACTCCATTGATTTGAACTAAATAAACCACTTCTACATTGTGTTTCCATAAGTTTTTCATATAATACCATTGAATTTTCAATTGCAGCTTGAACACCTAATTCTGCAGCTTCGTTATAATATTCTAATGATTCTAAATAATTACCATCAAAATATGCATTCAATGCTGCATCCATTAAATCATTTGTACGATATGACATCATACTTAAATATTTCATTAAATGTAGAGCAGCTGGACATGAATTTCCTTGTCCTAATGGCATCGGTAATTCCACCATGCCGTGTGGTAGTGTGATGTGAAATTTTGTATCAGGTGTTATTTTAAATCCATTATGAAATGTATCTGATGATGATGTACCTGGTACTGGTTCGTCTTCACTAAAATCAAGTAATTCTTTATTAGATAAAACGTTATTACGGAATTCAATGATAGATTTTCTTTGTTCTTTGGTGTGATATGTATCATATGTTTCAAGTGGAATTTTCGTTATATCTCCCTCAGTTGCAGAGTATGCACTAGCATACCGTTTGGCATCATCTCTTGCAATTTTCATGTTTTCAATCCATTTTTGTTTCCTTCCATAATTATTTAACCAACTTTCAGGATCATATAAACCGTGTGCTAGAAAATTGATTGCGCGAACATGACCTTGATTTGCTGCTTGTACTAAATGCCATACACAACCAGGGATGTCAATAACGCCACCTGAACCTGATTGTAACATTGTTGCATATGAAAAATGACCATCAGCACTACCTGCATTAGCTGCACGTAAAAAATATTCTCTTGCTTTTATTGGTTCACTATCTTTATAGTGTGTACCAACAGCATGCAATGCCATCGGAAATGGCGGTTGATCGGTTCTTTCCGGATTCGCTGCCTTTTCAAAATATTCTTGTGCAATGGTTTGATTTGCTTTATATCCTAATTGACCAGAAGAATGTAATACACCGACATTATATAGTCCTTCAGCATTACCTCGTTGAGCAGCTTGTTCAAACCAATGTCTTGCCCTATCAGGGTCCGCACGAACGCCTGCTTGACCCCAAAAGTAACGTCTTGCTAAGAATAACATAGAATTTTCATTACCCTCTAATGCTTCTTGTTCTTGTAATTGATGTGTTTCATTATCTTCACCCATTTGCCAATCTAAATCTGATGTTAGTATTCTAACATCTTCTATAGCTGTTACCCCACTGGTTATTTGACCATAATGACTTGCCACAAATTGCATAACTGGAAAGAAATGCGCTGCAGATGTTTCACATTCTGAAACTGTTTCTTCATGTGCTTCACGTGCAGTACCTATTGGTTCATTGGTCCACCAACCATTTTGTTGCATTTCATTATTCTTTTTTCTTGTGTAACTATTTTCCAATTTATCATATATTATTTCAGGTTCTGCAAGGACAACATGTTTAGTATTTTCAACATCAGCAGTAGAATCAACATCATTACTTTGAAATTCAATCACTTTTAGATACTCACTATCTAACAAGGGTGACGAAGAAGAAATTTCATCAGGTACATCTGTTTCTTTATTAGCGTTAATAGCTTTCACCAATCGAGGGGCAACTCGTGATGGTAGATCTTCGACATAGGAAGGGTGCAACATCATATACCTTAATTCGCTTAGAATTCTACCCTGATCGTATTCTCTATGTTTAGATGCGCTATATACTCTATGGTGATCTTTAAGATGATTAATTGTGTTCTTTTCTGACAAATTCTTCTGTTTTTGCTCTTTCCAGCTTATACCATTTTCATCCACAGAAGTTGCATCTGTATATTCTATTTCAAGGGTTTCTATTAAAGTAACATTTAAACCATATTCAGATAAACCTTGTAAGCTAGATTTTAATATAGATGTACCATTTTCTAAATGTTGTATAAAGCTACCACCATTCATGTCTGCATGATGAAATACATGGTGCCATGATAGAACTCCTTTCGGAACTACTATAGCAGCGCGAGCTTGCTCGGGTGATGTAGCCGGTGTAGAAGGCACATTATCCTCCTCTTGCTTTCCAAAACCCGTAGGTGGAGTTACTTTTGCATTGAGAAATATATCCATTGTAAGTGGATTTTTTAATAATTTCCATGGTTGTGCTTCATCAGTGGTGGTGTCATGAGGTTCTTTATTATATGATAATCGATTTTTATTATTTTGAGAACTTATCGTATCACTTTGTCCATCAATATCCATCACTAATTGGGCACTATCAATTGATATCTTATGTTGTTCTGAATTATCTTTTGGATGCAAATATTCCAATACATCAAGGCCCTTTAATGCTTCTTTTAAATATTTACCTAAATCATTTGGAAATTTTACTTCGACGTGCTTATCAAAGCCATCCCGTTGACCCAATGCTAAATGCAAAGGCTGTGATATCATGGGTGCATACTTATAATTCCACCACTGATGTTGACCGCGTGGGTGTAATGCATGATTATCATTTGATAACCACATTGCAAGCATTAAAGCTGAACTAGACTTTTCATATGCACTTGTGCGCCAATCATTATGTTCATTATATAGATGATAATAATCATTATAAGGGTCACCACTATCTTCATGAAATTTTTTCATTGTTGAATTAGAAAATTTCACTTGATTTATAGTTGGATGACCATGGAGCCATATCATAGCGCTGTCATACAGATCTTCCACTATTTCTTCATATTTTCTTCTTTTATTTCTTTTTTCTCTTTCAACTCTATGATTTATACGCTTTTCATGTATTTCTTTGATATCAGCTTCTAATTGTTCTTCCTTACTATAATTAGGATTTGTTCCATCTGAATATTTAATTGAATACGATGCTTGAGATGACCACCATTTACTAATTAAATTCGTAAATTTATCATATGATGAATGAAATTCATTTGGGGGGATATTTGATGATTGCTCACCAGAATTATCTCGTCTTCCTGTACCTTGAGCACGTTCATTTCTCTCCTCTTCTAACGTCTGTAGCTCTTCATATGATGGTATATAATTATAATTAGATACTGCACGGTGTAATCCATTTTCTCTATCTATAATCCTACTGTGAGATGGTTCCCAGTGGTGAGCTCGATCTTCTTCACTTTGATAATATGATGATGATATATCATGTAAATATGATGGATCTATACAAACTAAACCACATACAGACGTTGGACATATACCCCATTCAATATAACGATAAAAATCATCATCACGGGCTAAAGAATGAAATTGATCTTGTTTCTCATTCGTTATTATACCAAATTGTAGCATTAGTTTATTTAATGTAGGAAATTGTACAGGTGGTCGTATTTGTGCTAATAATGGTATATCCTCTTGACTAATTGCTTTATTTTTAATAATTAATAAATCTTGAGCAATTCCTGAAGTAGATTTCATTCCACCACCACTGGCACCCAATACCTGTAAAATAGTGTTATTCATGGCATTTAAGATGGGCATTCTTTTACCATAATTAGAATATGTTTCGAAATTATATGGACATAATAACTGACTATTTACATTATTGCCATGATTAACTGCACCTACTTCAGTTTCTAAGCGAATACTACCAACGTTGACACCATCGACATAAGCTTGTAGTATAGAATCCTCTGATATAGATATAGCAATATGAACCCACTGGTTAAATTTAACTTGTCCTTGATCACCTAAGCCCCAAAATCCATGTATATGACCATTTTTATCACGTGTTCCACTAAAAAAATATTGTTTTTTTTGTGCAGATGTTCCTACATTGTACACGATTGAAGGTGATAATGGCTCCTCTGGTTCTCTGCTACCATGTCTTGTGTCAGGATTTAATACTGATCGACCTGTTAATATTGGTATTTCGCTATGATGATGTTTAGCAGATGATTCAAATAACCATACCCACATTGATACAGTATATGCACATCCGCGCGCAAAATGTTGTTCAAAATTCAGAAGCATGTTCCCATCAAATGCAACAGGTCCTTTAAATAATCTTTTTGCATCAACTTCAATATCTGTAAGTGAATATTGATTCCAATGATCATAAGCTTTTACATCATTGCGAAACACACCACGAGGTAATCTTTCTTTAATTTTTGCATAATCAAGTGATTCAAGAAAGCAATCATATATAGTTGGATTCATTGTTGGCATCGTGGACCAACTACGACATTTCCATTGGTTTGCACATAGATTAGAACATTTTGATTTTGCAATATCCATGGAATCAGCAGGAAAACGTTCAAGCTTTAACATATTCCAAACATCTCCAAAAGCACCACCCAAATTTGATCCAATCAATATACATAAAAATACCAGCAATAACATAGTATTACACTGATTTGTTACTTACTCCTACGTATATATATAAGAAGTAAGTATGATTTTCAGTACTGTGTGTCCGGAATAAAGCTTTGTAATATATTAGACACCACTCTTTTGCTTTCGAACCAAGATTTAAACTACCCGAATTAAAAACACTTTCAGATTCACAAAAGGTATCTACTTAACTTCTCGAAAATACAATGTCGCCGGTGTCATCTTCTTGCTCTGTGGTGAAGAAGAGCGAATCTTACGCTGTTCGAGGGGTGTAATTAAATTTCCCTTTATTAAGTTGCATAAGTACTTTGCGTCTTTTTTCATTTATTGAAATTATTGTGGTACCCGATACACTAGTTTGAAGGTCTGTGGAAATTTAGTAAGCTCTGAAAAGTTTGTGCATAGAATAAGTTTTCAGATCTTGATTGAATTCATAGGAGAAAATCCCCCATATATATAGACAAAATAATGTCAACAGCCCAGAGTAGTTCAATAGAAATATCGGTAGATCGCTTTGATCGTGTGTATCGTCCTGGAGATGTAATAAAAGGTAACTTAGATGTTATTGCATATAAGGGGTGGACACATAATGGTATTAATTTATGGGCAGATGGTACAGTATATACTCTTATACAAGCAAGTGGTGCAATGAGTTTATCTGGTGATCAAACAAAAGAAGATAAATTATTTACTTATGGTGAAGAAATTATTCCAGCTGGACGAGCTCCCGAAGGACGAAGTCGTGTTGCCTTTGAAATTAAATTACCTAATAACGGTGCATTACAGGAATCATATCATGGATGTTATGTATCGATTATATATAGTATAGGTGCATCATGTGATCGAGGTATGATGAAATCATCATTAAAAAAAGAAATCGAGTTTATTGTGGAAATACCGAGTAAAAAAAAAGAATTTGAACCAAAACCAGTAAATTTTGATATAACACCAAAATCTTTAAGTGATGTATCCGAAAAAGTATTACAAACAATACCTGATTTTCAAATAACAGGTAAATTACATAAAAGTAATTGTAATATAAATCAACCATTTACTGGTGAAATAAATATAAATATGTCAGTTGGTTCTATTCGTTCATTAGAATTACAATTAGCTCGTATTGAAAGCGTATTTATGCCTAATAATAATAAATTTCAACAAGAAGCATCTGAAGTTATGAAAATTCAAATAGGTGAAGGTAATCTATGCAGAGATATGGTTGTTCCTATTTATATGGTGTTTCCTCGCCTACATTCTTGTCCGACATTAAAAATGTTAGAATATAAAATTGAATTTGAAATGAATTTGATGGTAATATTTGATGATGGACATGTTATCACAGAAAATTTTCCTATTCATTTATCTAGAAATTAATATCATCTTCTGGTTGCGATTGTCGACCGAACATAATCTTAGCCGAGAGTTGTGAAATGAAACAGTTAATTTTTTATTATTATTTAACTCATTTGTAGATATGCATTTTCACCCTTCTCTAAAACCCAATTCTTCACAAATACAAAATAACTTATAAAAATGGAGTCCCTGGATCCCATTCCGTATGTACGTCGGAGAAATACCAGGCAGCTCATATGTAGAGTCTCCAGATAGTCTTTATTAAGTGACTATTTGTTGTTGTTTTTTGTTAAAATAAAGTACTATATACTAATATGGGTGTTAATATTTCATGCGTTGCGCCTGTTGATGATGATTTGTATTCTCCTGTGCCTAAGATCCGAATACATGAGGATCTAGATACGCCCTCTGACCTTACTGAGGCATCTGAGGTGGTGTGCGATATTCCAACACCTCGTTCACAAGATTGTAAAGAATCTACGGCTATTTTAACTAATACTCCTGTTGACCCAAATAATGCACATAATGGTTGTTCGTTGGATCTTCAAGAGGTTCGAGCTAAAGTATTGTCTCTTCCCAATACTAATGCAGATACTGTTCATCCTACTTGTGTGTTTTTACAAGCTGCAGAAGTAGCTCGTATTAAGTATGCGACTCAAGATACGCAGAATATGCTATTTACTGGTAGAACAAGTCATGAAGAAACAGATGATGTGGTCTTGAGTATATCCCCTCACTCAGTTGAAATGGGAGAAGAAGAAAATGGTAATAAATGTGACTTTTTACTTGATTTTCAATCTCCTGCAGCTAATCGTAATAGCACAAATGTTCCTATATTTGTATCTAATGTAGATATTCTTGGACTTGAATCAACTATAGTCATGCGTTCAGGTATAAGTCAAATTCTTCAGACAATTGATAGTGATAATCAAACAACTAACGATTATTATCCTGATAATATTTCTGAAGGTAATGCCTCAATTCCTGAGTCACAAGCAACCACAGTCAATAATGGTGGTATGCATGGATCCCCTTTTAGTGATAATACATCATTAGCATCCTTAAGCAGTCGTACTAGTCAATATATTACTACTAATACTATTTATGGAAGAAATGAAGAAACAAATGGTTCTCATATTAATGGAAAACAAAAAAGTAGCCCATATCAATCTAATTCTACACCAATCAATTTAAAATCACTAAGATATGATGGTGGTAGTAGTCTTACTATAGATATAACACCAGAAATGGAAGGTATTGGTCAAAATCACTTAGACAGAACACAAAAACATCACCCTTTAAGTAATAATCAACAAAATAGTAATTCAGCGACATTATTAGGAGAAATTTCAAAAGATACAAACTTCCAGCTAGTACATAATACTCGTCATAGTAACAACAACAACTCTTTAGCAAATAACAAGTATAACGAACCAATAGCGTCATATCGGCAAGATATAGAATATCGCAATGCTTACAATAGTGGACTTGGTCCATTAGTGACAAAAGGTTCATATGGTAAAGGTATTATTGATGGTAGTGCCGATATTCGTGCTCATGGTTCATCATCGACCTTAGATGAAAATCTTTACTCTGGATCAACGTCCTCTGGGAGCTCCAAAATGAGTTCAAATATTGATAGTCATGTATTGAATGTTAAACCAGGAAAAAAGATGACTGTTATTCGTAGATTAAAGAAAACTACTAGTGCAGTACTAAGAGCGGCGCGACTTAAACCACAGCATCATCATTCGATTCAATCTCATCAAAATAATACTGAATGGAAATTCACCCAAAATATTTAACGAAAAAAAAATGATACGAATATAATAAGGTATAAGTAAGAGTGAAAATGAGTAAAATAAAATAAATAGATGATACAACTGAATGTTAATTCCTTACTTCCTTTGTTTGTTTTTACTATACATTATTAATTGGTTGTTGTTTACTTTGCTTTGGTAAGAAGTAAATTATATTACTTCGTAAACTACTAGCCTTTTTACTTATGGTCTTCGTACCGCCCCGACAGGTACATACCTAAATTCCAAACGCTAGCTTATCGTAATATTTTATTATATTTACTTGCCACCAGCAGTTGCTGCAGCTGCTGGAACCCCCCCAGTAGTTGCACCAGGTTTGGATGATTCCTTCATTTTTTTCATTTTAGCCAAGGATTTTAAACTTTGAGTCATAGCATAATTTCTATCCCACATGCCTTCTTCATCATCATCATCCTCATCAATTTGTTTATCAGCAATTGATTGTGCTGAATCTAAATTAGGTCTTGATGGTAATTTAGGTGGTAAACGCAATTTCGGTGATTCAAATCTTTGTAATACTATATCTAGTTCGGGTGGTCTATTACCCGTTTCAGCAGGACTTGTAGGTTGCGTCTCCTTTAGTACACCAGATGCTGAAGCAGGATTATTTGCATTATTATTACTTTGTTGTAATTGTTTTTCACGTTCATCCATTAATGTATCTATCATAGTTTCAATATCACGTAATATATCAGCTACAGGTGTTGATTCATCACGAATAGGTATACCTAGTAATTCACCTAAGTGAACAAGTCCACCAATAACTGTTGTTTCTAGTTGTTCATATGATTCAGTCTTTTCTTTAATAGTTTTTAAATATTTTTCTTTACCTGCAAATGACTCTCTTTGTTCTTTATCATTCTCATCAGCACCACCATTCATTGTTGATAAACGCGTTGTTTCCATGTCTTCCTCAACATGAACTTGTTCTGCTTTTAAATTGTCTAATTTCAATTCTGCTTGTTTTTTTAAATTAAAAATTTGATCAGCTAAATTTGAACCATTTCTTAATCTATCAAAAAATACACTTGGTTCAGCAATTCCTGTTCGCGATGTAATTATTTCCCACATTTCTGCCCATGATTCACCAGGTGCTACACTTGCTATTGATTCACCAGAGCCAGTTGGGTCATTTATACTACAGCTATCGGTTAATAATTTTTTACCTTTCTTTTTCATGCTCTTTTCTCTAGCTTTTTGTGCTTTCTCTTTTTGACGATCCATTGCTGCTGCTTGACCTGTTAATGCTACTTTCATGCTAATACGCACATTAATTAAGTCATTATGCATACTTTCCCCTTTTTTAGATAGAAATTTCATAATTTTAAAGTTAGATAAATGCATCAGCCTCTCAAAACGTTGTTCCCACAAACGTACTTTACATTCTTCTAATAAAAATTTATCTTGCGCAATTTTTCTTTCAATTTCTGTTATTAATGCAGGAACATTAGGTGGGTGTCTGACGCACATTTCATGTAACTTTTTCAAATTTTTATGTAGTAGTTGTACACTCTCATACTTTCTTGCTGCATCGACATCACGTTTTTTAACTTCAGCCATTGCATCATCAAATTGGTGAACACTTTCTGCACTTCTTTTCAATGTTTCTAAACTACCAGATAATTCAGCTAATTGCTTTCTTAACCCCGCTTTCATTTGCATAACGAAATCATACTCTTCACGATAATTTTGTATATCGTCTTGCAATGCTTGCATTCTAATAGCAAACTTATCAGCACTTGCATCACCTTCCAATGGTACTCTTCGTAATGTTCTTGCAGCTTTTCTATGAAATTTTATTTCAGGTAATTTAAACATTTTTGTATCCATAGCATCTGGACCCTTTTCTTCCCCTTTAGAGGAATGTTCTGCTAATTCCTTTGCTAATCTAGCTTCTTTTGCCTTTTTTTCAGCTTCCTTTAGCATATAAGCTGCACCATGATAAGCACGTTTTTTATTTTCTTCACCTTCAACATAACGTGTATTACAATTACCTAAAGCAATATAAGGAAATTGTATCCACATCCATCTATGAAAAAAGTAGGTTGTACAATAAGGAATATCATCTATTGCTTTGGCAGCAGCGTCTTGAGGTGCATCTGCTGGATCATCACCCTCTCTTATACCACCTAAATGAGGATATACATCAGGATAGTATAATATACTTCTACCTGCATCATCGATACGTAAATGTGGCACACCAATTGATTCTAAATCTTCTTGAGGCAGATATGGATGTATAATATTAGGAACATCTGCATTATTTTCATGACCTAAAGTAGCAAATTCTAATAAAAAATCAGCAATTAATAATATTATTGTTGATACTGCTTCATCAGATGGATGCTCTTTTGTACGATATTCGTCTAATGATTTGACATATTCTTCAACAACATCATAAGTTGGACGGCTTGCCTCTCGATGATTTTTATTACTATCATGCGTGTCCTTTCTATTCGTATTACCATATAAATCTGAATCTTTTTTAGTTACTTTTGTTAATTGTGCCCATGTCTTAATAAAATCAGCTTTAAAATCTCTTGTCCACCACAATTGAAACATTTTTATATCAGTTAAACAATTTTTAACTTTTGACCAAGATCCTGATACCTCTAAATGATAAGGTAATGCTACCAATTTTCTTGGCCCTGTTTCTAATTGCGAAAAATATCTAGCCATTAGTTGATGCCATCTTATTAAATTATCTCTTGAACAAATATACTTATCATATACAACCTCACGATAAATTTCATGTGAAAACGAATGCATACCATCGACCGTCATGGTAAATTCTGACAAAATACTTATCAATCTTTCTACGATTGTATTATCAATATGAATAGATGTAACCATTTTAATAACACCCCATATTTCAGCTTCTGTTAAACCAGTACGTGATATATGTACAATTGTAAATATTTTACCTAAAATTTCCATTCTAGTTTTTTCTTCCGGCATATTAGGATTAGCTGCATTTGGAAAGACAGCTTGACAGCATATATTTAAATTTTTATCAACAAGTTCATGAGCTGTACTACAATGTAAAAATGTTTCTAATAATTGATCAATAGAATTATTTGTTAATTGTGAACACATTCTAACACCTTGTAACAAAGAACGTAAATACATAGGTTGAGATGTGGCCGGTGCACTGATTATTTTAAACTGTTGTGCGTCCGTTAAGGATATAACTGATTCATTCATAGCTAAAAATGCATGTATAACATTATTTCTTATTTGTTGTGATAATGGTTCAATTCTTAATAATGGACATTTTCTGCGGACTAATTCTACAAACGATCGATGTTGTCCCAATTCACCGCCTTTATGCGGTACTCGATCAACTTCAACTGTTGATAAAATAAATCGCACACATGGTGGTAATTCCGTAGGTACCCAATGTAATTGTCCATCTGGCATACCCTCGCATTTTAAACGATTTACACCATCAATAATAATAACCACACGAGCTGGTGAATGTTTTTTTGCTGCAGCTGCTAAAAAACGAGATAATGACCAACGTAAGTCTTCTTCTGTATCAGGAACTTTCATTTCACGTAATTGATAAAATTCTTTTAATTTTGTTTCTAAACGTTGCAAAGTATGTGCAAGCTATTATATATATTTATTATAGAGATCATATTGAAAAGGAATAAAATAGGTTAGTTGGTTGTTGCGACGTTGTTGCCTCAGCCTTGATGACCATGAACATATCAATGATATGTAGTATAAGAAAACGTACCGATAAACTTGGTGTAGTGCATCCAACGAAATGTTGAAAAAGGAATTCATCTCTATGCAAATGCTCACGTCTCTTGGCAACCCAGTTTGCCAGTAGGGCACTCTTGCCTGACCCATCATTGCCAACAACAACTAATGGAGGTTTGACATCACTGTCACCAGTGTCTGCATGCTGATCTAATGTATTGAAGAATGTTTCCTTTGTTTGACAGAAAACATACTGGCTTACTCTTGAGGCACTGAAAGCTTCATGCTCATCAGAGTTCTCTAAGGCTGCTTTTCCCGCCATCTTGACAGTCTCCACGGTAGACTCCAAAGATTTAATGCACTTATTCTACAATTCAGTACAACAAGCGACCCTCCTAGCACCACGAAGCTCCTAAAGTCGTCTATGTCTCGACACGTTTTTGATGGAGCGTACGATGAACGGTGGTTTCCGGGGCCAAAAAAAGCAAAAAAAGATCAACGACGTAAAGAGAGATTTCGAGAGTATAAATTTACAATTATTCTATACTTTACATGCATGAATCCTGCTTGCTCACATTCACCAATTAAAAATATTATTTTTCACATCACTCATTTCAATGACTAATGGCATTTTCAACATAACCATCAACATCATTATAATTGGGATTTCTTTCATTACGGGATTTTTTTATAATTTTTAAATCCCTTTCTACCATTGGTACACTGACTAGAAATAGCACACCAGCAATGATGTAAAATATGCATATTAACCAGCTTAATGCTGATTGTAAGCCTTTATCACCATGTTGTGTAGCAGTAAAGGTCTCGATACCCGGAGTGGATTCATTTTGAGCGTTTGCTTCTGTACAAGCTGCATCTATTTCAAATGTTACACTATCACCATATTCTAACCAGTTAGTTACCATTGGTACTAATAATGTACCATTACTACCAAATGCAATTAATAATGATATATATAGTGATGTTGTTACTGGAAATAATTTTTTAGGTATCATTTCAGCTAGTACAGCTATTGATAGACCGTAGTACATTTCCCCAAATAAACCTCCTAAGCCTAAAAATATAAAACATGTGGGATATAATGTATGATACATGATCAAATACATAGGAGCTGATATTAATAAACTGATTCCAGCTATAATCATACGACCAGAGACACCATATTTTGTATTCTTAGCTATCCAGTCACCGAGGTAACCTCCAAGTAAACATCCTATAACTGACCCTATAATAGTACTCAATGCAAATGCTGTTTCAAATTGATCATGAGGCATACCTACATCATGCCATGGAAATGAATTCAATTGATTACATTGACCATCAATACAATATGGAAAATCTTCACCGCATGCAAAACCAGGATCATTTGCCCCTTCATATTTAATATCATAGGAATATGAACACACTTGTGCCTTTCCATCTATTATATTTGTATTGTATTTATCGCTAAAAAATATAGCAATATAATTAGCATATTGATAACCACCAGCAAAACGTAGTCCACAACCAATGCACATGTAAAATATGGAAGAATAGCGTGAACAGTACGTCCACACGTCTCCTATAATTCGTATAAAGTCGGCTAAAGTTTCCTGAATATTCTTAATATTAATACAATTTTTTTTAGATATGATCATAGGACCTGGATGATGATTTCCTATATCAGACTCCATGGGATCCATAGAATTATTTAAATATTCATAATTCTCATGAGCCCCTTGTTGTCTAGCTGCCGCTTGTGATGCGGGATGCTGGTAATTATGTACTAAAGGGTCTTGAATTACTGAGTCATCATCACTTATATTACTACCTAGAAATCCATCTCCTCCTTTATTTTCTGTATTATAATCAATAGGAGATGGATCCGCTATAAATAATTTAAATAAAAGAGCATAAATTAAACCGAGTATACCAAACAATATATATGAACTTTTCCATCCTGTTGAATCAAATAATAAAGTACCTAATGTTAAACTTAATGCAAACCCAAAGAATGTAGCGCCAGTAAATATCCCAAATGCCATACCACGTGTTTCATCATGAAAACAATCTTTTATGATACTTGCAGCAAATGTTGTTATTGGTGATTGAGCAAATCCCATTAGTAGTCGTAACAGGGCAACTTGCCAAAATTTAGTTGTAAATGGTACAAATAGTAGAGATATACTAGATAATGAACATGATAAAGCTACAATTGTGACCCGATTCATTTGTACTCTTTCATTTAGCAAAGCAAATAGGATAACACCTACACAATATACTACAGAAAATAAAGTACCTGCTAACAGAGAATACTCATAGGAATCATAGCTTATGAATGGAACAGGTGATACTTGGAATACATATCGATCTATTTGTTCCACAATATTACTTAAACTAAGTGCGACTAAAGTGACCCACATATTTACCCTACCAAAAGAGTTGGACATCAGATCTTTTTGCAGAAAAAAAAAAAGAAGTCAATGCCAATTAGGTTTTTGATATGTAAAATTGCGTTTTAATAAATGTAAGTAGGAAATAGCGGGAAGGGGAATTGCAAAACCAGCGGCGACTCGGCGTTTTTTTGGATGGGTGAAATACCTTACAGGCAAAAAATTCCATTTAAATATGCCAACTTCAGAACAAAACTTTGTTTGTTAAAATGGACTGCCACTTGATCCGTGCATTGCTGTCTCAGAAGTGCTCAGTAGACTCAAATGAACGGCTGAAGGTCAACCCTCAGCAAATTCGTGCATATCTACATGTAGTGAACTCTATCATTACTAAACGTGAAGCAAACTATGTATTAGCTCGTGAGATAAAGGGTGAATGTGATGATGGGGGTGAGAATGGTATGTCTGATCTTGCAAGGGATGTTGAAGAGCTTGCTTGTTGCTTGAATGCTATACCAGACAAGAATGTAGGTTTGTATCCTGATGCAGCACGCCGTATTATGCATATCTTAGCATTTTCTAATCAACGTGTGATAAGACGACATTTAGATGAAGATAAACATTCATTATTTAAGTTTTTACGGCGTAATGATGTGCAAGCTCTTGTCAATGGCACAATCCGTGCCAATTCTACAGCTTCTGATGGATTATCAACATCACAAGTAATAACTAGTTCAAAACCTTCAAAGAAAAATTTCAACGAAACTGATTGGATGGCTATTGCATGTTTAGTTAGATTAAAAAGTCTCGATAATTTATCCTTCTCAAGTGTGATTGATGCGGCTGCTAATGCTCTTGCCTCAATATTAGAAATGACACCTAGCGTATGGGACGTAGAAATAGATTTAGGTATTCGTCTTAAAGTTGAAAGTGTGATTTATGTTCTTAACTACATTACATCAATTGAAGAAAAAATGACATCAAATAGAAAACTACAACATGCTGGTAGCGACAATACCTCTAGTGGTGTATACAATATATATTCCATGCAAATGCAGAGTGCAGGATGTATTTCCATGCTAAGAACCATGTCAATACGATTGGAATCTGGTGCTACAAGTGATGCTGCTGGAGATAATGAATACGACGTTTTATCAGATGAAGAAGGTGCGCACATCACAACGGATATAATACACACAACGGATATAATACAAGGCAATAAAGCCGAAGATTCACTTTTACATGATATGACAACTAGCTCTAGACTTCGTATGATACGTAAACATCGGCGAACAGAGCGACGAATGCCAGGATATCGATCACAATGGTGCGACTTATGTATGACAGCCGTAGTGAAGTTATGTGTTAAAGTACAAACAAGTATACATGCAGCAGAATCGGTAACTGTAGATAGAAACGTGTCACCTACACCAATATCTGGTGGTGGTGTTTCAACTGCATCTACAGAAATAACAGCACAACCGTTATTAGTCAAAGAAGCTGTAGGAATGCTGGTAAGTCCATGTTGGCAACGTCGTATATTAAGCTTATCGGCCTTAAAACAATCCCTACTTGGGCCTGTTTCCGTTACATCAGTTGCAAATAGTGGTAATATTTCCAATAATGGAAAGCGTTCGAATGGTGTAACACTGCCATCATCATCTCCTGCAACCAATGGAAGTACTTCACAAGTTGAAGGAATGAAGCAAAAAAAAGGAGAACGTATTGTTCGAGATTCAAAATCTACAACCACTTCAACAACTATCAAACAAAATAGAAGTAATAATGATAATAGTAGAAAATTAAATACAAATAGTAGTAAAGTAACAGCAGCAGCAGCTACACGAAGAAGCAAAATAGACCGTCCTGTTGAAGAGATATGCAAAGGAGGTCACATTCGCAGTTTATGTTGGAACTTATTACATGAAAAAAATGAAATAAGAAATGAAGCCTCTAATGTATTACAATTAGTATTAGAAGCAACAGAGCGTGATCAAGCTGGTCTGGATGTTTGGGCAGCATTTGTTGAACAAGGATTAGTTATACTTTTAGAATTGATACAAAATGGCGTACATATACGTTGCTCTCGACCACCACCGGTACAATCAAATAGTGATGGAATTCCTCTATCTACGCTGTTATTTCCAGAACATAATATACGAAATATAGCTAAAAAAGTTTTAATTGAATTATGTATACAATTAGAAAATTCAGCGATGTTACGATTAAGACTATCTTCTGCATTAATACATTCAGGTAATCATACTTTGAGAAATAATATCTTTTATGGTCTTCTATATTGTGTTGGAAAAACTACTACTATTGGAAAAAGTTTATGGTGTTTAACTGCTGGTATACCAGGTGGTAATGATATTATATTATCAGAAATAGATAATTTAAATGGTCAAGTATTTTATGAAATGATACAAGTCTTAGCACGAGATCCTATTGAACTGAAACCGATAGTTTCTGCAATAGCACACATTATAAAAATTAGCACAAATATAAGAGCATATCGTGCAGCCGCCGTCGAATCAGCTGCAGCTGCATTTGCAGCTAAAGATGGAAATAATACTGCTTTATCTCATAATATTACAAATAGATTGCACGGCGGTACTACTGTCCTAGTTGAAGACAACGGTCAATTAGTAAAGATGCTGTGTCCAGCATCCACTGCCATATCACAACATAGCCCTGATCTTAGTGTGTATCTTGATAATATTGCATCACAACCACCAAATGATATTACAGGTGAGACAAAATTAGCAGTTCTTGCTGGTGATTATGGACTATGGCAAGATATTTTCAGTCATATGTTAGATGATGGTTATATTTTGGAACAATCACTTACAAGAATGCCTGCAGATAAAATTATTGATGCGTATCATATTGCAAGAAAATTTCGAATGCATATATTACTAGAAAAATATTCTATTGCATTATTAAAAAGAATTAACGGTGATACTATCATACCAATTTTTGAAGCTGCTCTGGGGAGAGATAAGGACTCATTGGAAGAAATCAGTGATGATGTTAGAAAAGCAATGATTACGTCTGGTGCTTTGACACATTTACCAGAACCAGCACCTAAATCAAACTATCAAATAGGGGGTCATATAAATGCACCATCATCACCAAATATCACTGCTGTTGTAGGCGTTAATAATATAACAACAACAACTACTATAGGAAGGAAAATTCATGTTAGATTAACAAGTCAATGCTTAGATTACATGGAAAAACATATTGAAAATGTATTCAGTAAAAGGCGTCCTGTACGGCAATCAGAACTACTAACATTAGTACATGATTTATTAGGTGTAATATTTTATGAATAATTTTTTGGGATTGATGAAGACACATGTATTCCTTGTTGGAAGAGCCAAAAAGGAACAATAAATATAATGTAGTGAATATTGTAATGAATGAAAATATTGTAATAAATAGTATCATACCTTATTGTTTACTGTAAAAATAGTTTCCGACCCAAATTACCTCAAACTCATCTCATGGGGGAAATCGTCTTGAGTCACATGACTCGAACGTACAACCTACATGAGTGATTATTCAAATTAATTGGATTAACCCCCTTTTGACATATATAAATCATTGCATTCATAGACATGTTATGATTATATATATCACGCTTAGTAACGGTAGTGAGCAGGCTTGTATGGACCCTCTTGTGGTACATTAATATAATCTGCCTGTTCCTTGCTAAGAGTTGTGAGCTTGACACCTAATTTATCCAAATGAAGACGAGCAACCTTCTCATCCAAGTGCTTAGGAAGAACATAAACCTTGTTCTCGTACTTCTTTGTGAAACGATCATTCCAAAGTTCAACTTGTGCAACAGTTTGGTTGGTGAATGAACACGACATAACGAATGAAGGATGACCGGTAGCACAACCAAGATTGAGAAGACGACCCTCAGCAAGCATAATAACAGCCTTTCCATCAGGGAAGATGAATTTATCAACTTGAGGCTTGATGTTCTCACGGGTAGTAGCAGCCATAAGACCAGCCATGTCAAGTTCGTTATCGAAGTGACCGATGTTACCAACAATAGCATTGTTCTTCATTCTACGCATATCTTTCTCCATGATGATATCCTTGTTACCAGTGGTGGTAATGTAGATATCAGTACCGTTATCGATAGCATCATCAAGAGTGAATACAGTGTAACCTTCCATAGCAGCTTGAAGAGCACAGATAGGATCAACTTCAGTGACATAAACAACACAACCAGCGTTCTTCATGGCAGAAGCACAACCTTTTCCGACATCACCGAAACCACAGATACATACACGCTTACCTGCAAGCATGACATCAGTGGCACGCATGATACCATCAGGAAGAGAGTGCTTGCAACCATATAAGTTATCGAACTTAGACTTGGTGACGGAATCATTGACGTTGATGGCAGGGAAAAGAAGTTCCTTTTGGTCAGCCATGATATAAAGTCTGTGAACACCTGTAGTAGTTTCTTCAGATACACCAACCATACGGTCGGCAAGCATACGCCACTTCTTGGGGTTCTTGGGTAATTCACGCTTGATGATAGTAAGAACAATCAACTTCTCAGCGTTACCGCCAGATTGCTCTTCAGGATTAGGAAGAGTACCATCAGCTTCATAAGCGATCTCAGCCTTAACACCCTCGTGGATAAGAAGAGTCATATCTCCACCATCATCGACAATCATGTCACAACCATCACCCTTCTCATCAACAGGCCAGGTAATAGCATTAAGGGTACATTCCCAGTACTCCTCAAGAGTCTCACCCTTCCAGGCAAAGACAGCGGCGGAACCATCACGGGCAATGGCGGCAGCAGCGTGATCTTGAGTAGAGAAAATGTTACATGAACACCATCTTACATCGGCACCCATAGCCTTAAGAGTCTCAATAAGGACGGCGGTCTGGACAGTCATGTGAAGGGAACCAGAAATACGGGCACCCTTGAACTGCTCAGGTCCGTACTCAGTACGGCAAGCCATAAGACCAGGCATCTCAATCTCGGCAATAGATATCTCTTTACGACCGAAGTCTAAAGTTTTAGAGGAAAAGAAAGAAAAAGAAAGGTTAGAATATTGTTCTTCAAGATGATTAAGAAGGTTTGCCTTTGATGCATAAATTCGACAAGTTAAAAAGAAAATTATACAAAAAAAATTACGTACCTGCAAGACTGATATCAGCAACTCTGTAATCTCCAGTGGACATGTTGTAATTTGTTGTTTGTTTGGTGCGGTATGACACAATGAGATCTCGCTGAGTGTTACAGGATTCTGAACCGCCGTACGGCATTGAATATATCTGGTATTCCATGGAAATTTTTTACCCCAAAAAGTTGTTCTTAAAGTACCCCCATGAACTAGTTTTCCAAGATATCTCTCAGTGGATAGTAAGATAATCAATATGAAACTACTTCTGCTCGTTACTTTGTTAATCGTTCTGTGTACAGTGGTCAAAGCAAGCTCAAATGGGCAACATGGAAGGAACACTCCTGCAAAGCCTGCACCAAAAGTGAAGGTAGTAAAAGAGAAGCCTACCGTACCTAACCCTGAAGATGATGCTAATCCTCCGGCTCCTATGAAAGAAGTCGAGGTAGATATTGTAGGAACTGAGATGAAAGGTGGTACTCTTGATGATGCTATTGATGCAGGAC